>Ga0180222_1000677_pt1 | contig 46078 bp, 46 predicted proteins | sample eDN5th37CKraftOP_FD_151336 | JGI IMG/M metagenome (GOLD analysis project Ga0180222, IMG submission 151336) | Enriched Organic Plus compost microbial communities from Emeryville, California, USA - eDNA 5th pass 37_C Kraft OP (version 2) (version 2) ...
ACCCTTGAACAACCCCTTACCCGCCATGCCTCAGTCCCGCCCGTAGAGCGATCGTCCTAGCCGCGGGCAAGCGCGGGCGCCAACCTTGCAACAGAACCCGCTGCAGTTCCTGAACACGCAGACGCTCGGTCTTCCGATCACCACACCGGATACGCCCACCAACGGCTCGCTCGGCGTGAACGTCGCCGACGAGACGATCTGGGGTGTCGAAGTCGAGGCGTCGATAAGCCCGGTGCCGTCGTTCACCGTCTCGTTCAACGGCGCCTACACCGACGTGAAGGTCGACAAGGTCGAGCTTCCGGGAATCCTTCCGGTGGGCATCTCCTTCTCGGCCGCGCAGGTCAACCGCAACACGCCGACCTTCTCCGGCACTGCCGCGGTGAGCTGGACGCTGCCCTTCCACCCGGCCGACAGCGACGTCATCCTGAACGCCGACCTGTTCATGACCGACGACTTCGGCGGCCAGAATGGCGAGAAGCTACCCGGTTACAATCTCGTCAACGCCCGCCTGGACGTGAAGGGCATCGCAGGAACGGGGCTCGACCTCGGCGTCTTCCTGCGCAACGCGCTGAAGGAGGAATATTACTCCGCTTCGAGCGTGCTGCTGTCCACCTTCCCGGTCAGCTCGGTCTATGTCGGCGAGCCGCGGACATGGGGCGTGAGCGCTCGCTACCGCTTCTGATCGTCGCGCTGGAGGGGAAGCGAAATGCTTCCCCTCCTTTTTTGGATGTATATTCTATAGAATATTGTTTACTTCGATCCTTGGCTGCGGGATAGCTTGGCGAAGGAGACGATGACCTTGACCGATGCGCGCCTCGTGATGGATGACCTGCCTTGCCGTCCGATCACGTCGCCGCCGACCCTGCGGCAGGCGGTGGTTGCGCAGTTGCGCGACGCGATCGTGGCTGGTGAGCTGTCGCCCGGTACGCTCCTGCGTGAGACGGCCCTGGCGAAAAGCCTCGGCGTCAGCGCCACACCGGTGCGCGAGGCCGTCGGCGAGCTCGCGTCCGAGGGACTGGTGGAGATTCAGGCGCACCGCCTCAAGCGCGTGACCCTGATCGAACCGAAGGCGATGCGCGATCTCCTGCGCGTGCAGACGGAGTTGTGGCGTCTCGGCTATATCTGGGGCGCGCCCCATCTGGGCGGCCCCGAGCTTGCGGCGCTCCGCGACACCGTCGGCCGCTATCGGGATGCGCTCGACCGCGATCGGCCGCTGGACGCCATTCGCGCCAGCCACGATTTCCATACCATCGTCATCACTGCGTCGGGCAATGTCGAGCTGCTTCGCTCGACGCTCGACCGACGCTCCGTAATCGCACGCTTCATCCTGCTCCATGGCCGCTCCACCGTGTCGGCCAGCGGACTCCGCAATCACGAAGGCATATTGCAGGCGCTAAAGCGCGGCCAGCAGTCGGATGCACTCGCCCGTCTCGAGCGGATGGCCGAGCGGCTGATCGCGCTTGTCGCCGAACACTCGCCGTCAGACGAAGACAGGTAACGAGACATGGATTTCGAACTTTCCGAAGAACATCGCTCCTTCCGGGACATGGTCCATCGCTGGGTCGAAAATGAAGTCCCCAAGGAATGGGCGCGCGAGCTCGAGAAAGACGAGCATAACTATCCATTCGCGCTGTGGGACAAGTTCACCGAGGCCGGCTTTCACGGCGTCGGGATCGCCGAAGAATATGATGGGCAGGGCGGCGACGTCATCATGCAGATGCTGTTGGCGCGCGAGCTTGCACGTTCTCTTGGCGGACTTGCCTGGATCTGGGGCATCACGTCCTTTGCCGGCTCCAAGTCGATCGGGCTCTATGGCAGCGAGGAGCAGAAGAAGAAGTTCCTGCCGCTGATCGCGAAGGGACAGCTCAAGGCGGCGATCGCCTTCACCGAGCCGTCAGGTGGCACCGATCTGCTCGGCTCGATGGCCACCACCGCCCGCAAGGTCGACGGCGGCTGGGTGATCAACGGCGAGAAGATATGGAGCTCCTCGGCGCATGTCGCCGACTATCTTCTCTGCATCGCCCGCAGCGACAAGACGGTCGAGAAGAAGCACCAGGGGCTTACGCTGTTCTGGATCCCGACGAAAACCGATGGGGTGAAGATCACGCCGCTTTCCAAGCTCGGCATGCGGTCGATGGGGAGTTGCTCGATCCACTTCGACGAAGCCTTCGTGCCGGACGAGCTGGTTCTCGGCGAGCCGCATAGGGCCTGGTACATGCTGCTGCCGACGCTCAACAACGAGCGGATCATGGTTGGCGCCTTCTGCCTCGGCGTCATCGATGGGGTACTGGAAGATGCCCTCGACTACATGAAGCAGCGCAAGGCGTTCGGCGGGGTCATCGGCCGCTTCCAGAGCCTTCAGCATTATGTCGCCGACATCGCCACCATGCAGAAGACGACCGAGCTGATGCTGCATTACTGTGCCGACAAGCAGAGCCGAGGCGAGAATGTCGGGCTGGAAGCGAACATGCTGAAGCTCATGGCGTCCGAAAACGCCAATCAGGCCGCCGATCTCGGCATCCAGATCCTCGGCGGCATGGGCTATTCGGCCGAAACCGACATGCAGCGCTACTGGCGCGACAGCCGGCTGTGGCGCATCGGGCCGATCACCAACGAGATGGCGCGCAACGGCATCGCGGAGAGCTTCGGGCTGCCGCGCTCCTTTTGACCGCGCGGCGACCCCGTCATGGGGTAGGCGCACGCTGAGCCGGAGGCTTCATGCTGTCTCTCCCCGTCAAAGGCTGAGGAGAAAGAGATGAGCATATTCACCCATGTCACGGTCGGCTCAAACGACCTCGAGAAGTCGCGTACCTTCTACGACAAGGTGCTCGGCGCGCTTGGATTGAAGCGGCTCTACGACGATGAGAGCCGTTCGGCCTGGGGTGCCGAGCGTCCCGCGGTCATGGTGGGCAAGCCACTTGACGGCCAAGCCGCCACGCGTGCCAATGGCGGAACGATCGGCCTCGCCGCGCCGAGCCGTGCGGCTGTCGACAACTTCCACGCCGAGGCGCTCGCCAATGGCGGCACCTGCGACGGCCCGCCGGGACTGCGGAGCTTTGCACCCAATGCTTATGGCGCCTATGTCCGCGATCCGGACGGCAACAAGTTCTGCGCCTATTGCTACGCGCCCGAATAACGGAGTGCGTTTGGACGGGGTCGAGCATGCCTCGGCCTCGTCCGATTCTGTCGCCCTGCCGAGAGAGAGGGCCGGCCGGACGGCGAAAGCGCGAGGATCGCCATGAGGCGACGGCGCTTCGGCGGATGCAGGAGAGAGGGACGATGATCACCGTCTATCATCTGGATCGTTCCCGATCCGAGCGTCCGGTCTGGCTGCTCGAGGAGCTGGGCGAGCCCTATGCGATCGAGCATTTCGATCGCATGCCAACGCTGGAGGCACCTCCCGCCTATAAGGCGCTGCACCCGCTCGGCTCGTCACCGGTGATCAAGGCCGACGGCAAGGTGATCGCCGAAAGCGGGGCGGTGATCGAATTCCTCGCCACGACGCTTGGCAATGGCCGGCTCGCGGTCGCGCCCGGTGCGCCCAACTATGCCGACTACCTTTTCTGGTTCCACTTCTCGGAGTCCACCCTCATGAACGAGGTGACCCGCGAGATCATGTCGGAAGCCGGAGGCGTGCCCTACGAGAATCCCGGCCGCAAATTCAGCAGGCAGCGAACCGCCGGGTACCTTGCCTTCGTCAATGATCGTCTTGCGGAGGTTCCCTATTTTGCGGGTGAAGACTTCACTGCCGCCGACATCATGATGACGTTCATCTTCACCACGACACGGCTGTTCGTCGGCCTCGACCTGGCGCCTTACCCGAACATTCTGAGATATATCGAACGGATCGAGAGTCGCCCGGCCTATCAGCGTAGTCAGAAGATCGCCGGACCGAACCGCGAGCGGTCCTAGGCCGCGGGCCGAGGCCGGTAGGACGAGTGGAGAAACCAGAATGGCAGTCGACCTTCAGCACCTTTCGGACCGGATCGAGATCGAGGATTGCCTCAAGCGCTATGCGCATCTGATCGATAGCGGGCAGCCTCAGTGCGTCGCAGACGCAGTGTTCACCGAGGACGCCGACATCACGCTCGGCGGCGTTCATGTCGTGGGACGCAAGGCGATCAAGGAAAGCCTCACGGGCATGATGGGACAGATCGCCGGCGTGTCGCACAACATCACCAACGTGCTGATCGAGGTGAAGGGGGATGAGGCCGAGGCGCTGTCGCGCATCATCGGCTGGCACTGGTTCGCGCGGCCTGACGCCGATCCGTTCGCGGCGGCAGACCTGGTCGCGGTCGGCGCATATCAGGACCGCCTGCGGCGGACGGCAGAGGGATGGCGCATCTATCATCGGCGCGGGATGAACTTCGGAACGGGCGTCGGTATCGGCACGGTCACCGAGGACCTTAAACCCGTGTTCCAGGGCATGTGGGGCCGGGTGCCGCAATGGCCGGTGGAGCAGGGCTGAAAAGCGCTCGGACCCGGTCTCCCAGCTCGATATTCTTGCTGTTATGGGAAGGATCGCGACATGATGAATCTTGGCGAGCAATGTCCGTTCGAGTTCAATTTCGATCCCGCCACGTTCAAGGTCGGCGACTGCGTCAGCTACCGCGTCACCGGCAGCCTTGAGGGGATGCCCTTTGTCGGCACCTTGCTCGAGGTCCACGACGATCATGTCGTGCTGACCTCCGACCCGGACGATCCGAAGAGCCGGATGCGCGCGACGCGCGAGAGCCGGCCGGTGGTGGCGGAAAAGGATATTTGCTGAGGCGGAGGAGGGAAGGCGGCTTGCCGCCCTCCGCTCCGTCATCAAGTCATGCAGATCAGAGCGACCAGCCGCCGCCGGCGACGATGACCTGACCCGTGATGTAATCGGCCTCGGGCAGGCACAGCAGGTAGACGGCGCCTGCGGCCTCCTCCGGCGTGCCGGCGCGGCCCAGCGGAATGCCTCTTTCCATGGCGTCGAGGATTTCCTGGCTGACGCCCGCCTTGATCTCCTTGCCCTTCATCACGATCGTCGACTTGCCGGCCTCGCCGGCAGTCATCCGGGTCATGATCGCGCCGAAGGCGACCGCGTTGACGGTGATGTTGTAGCGACCCCATTCCTTCATCAGGGTCTTGGTGAGGCCCACCACGCCCATCTTGCCGGCGGCATAGCCCGTCTGGCCCGGATTTCCGCCGAGGCCCGCGACCGAGGAGATGTTGACGACGGTGCGACGCTTGGCGCGTCCTTCATTGGCCATCTCTGCCTTCGCAAGCGAGGAAAGAACCGGCTGCGCCGCGCGCAAGATGCGGAACGGGGCCGTCAGGTGCACGTCGAGCATCGCGAACCATTGCTCGTCGGTCGTCCTTTGGACGACGCTGTCCCAGGCATAGCCGGCATTGTTGACGATGATGTCGATCGTGCCGAAGGCGTCCACGGCCGTCGCCACGAAGCGTTCCCCGAACTCGGGCGCGGTGACGTCGCCCGTGCAGACGACGGCCCGGACCCCGAGCGCCTCGATCTCGCGCGCCGTCTCGTGCGCCACGTCGGCATCTAGGTCGTTCACCACGATATGGGCGCCTGCGCCTGCGAGCTTCAGCGCGATCGCCTTTCCGATCCCGCGTCCCGACCCCGATACCAGCGCAACCTTGTCCTGCAACATAGTCAGCTTGTGCTCCCTTGCGTTCGGGCAAAGGCGTCGATCGTCGCCTGCCCCCCATCGATCACGACCAGCCCCCGCTCGGGCACCGATGCGCGGAAAAACAGATCATTCCCGTCCTGCCATAGCTCGGTGCGGATGGTGTCACCAGGATAGACGGGTGCGGTGAAGCGCGCCGAGATCGAAGACAGGCGCGCCGCGTCGCCGCAGCAGCACAGATGGATGAGCGCGCGCGCGGCCAAGCCCATCGTGGAGAGGCCATGAAGGATCGGCCGGTCGAATCCACCCCGCGCCGCGATCTCGGGCTCGACATGAAGGGGATTTCGGTCGCCCGACAGGCGATAGACCATTGCCTGATTGCGGCCGGTCGGCAGACTGAGCGACGCGTCTGCGGCCCGTGCCGGCATGGCGATCGCAGCATGACCGGGCAGGTCGCGCTCGCCGCCGAAGCCGCCCGCGCCGCGCAGGACCCAGAGTTCCGACATGTCCGCGACGACAGCACCCGACGGATCGCTGAGCGTACGGTAGGCGCGGAACAGCGCCGGCTTGCCTTCCCCCTTATCGGCTATCTCTCCGATCCGGGTCTTGCCGATCAGTTCGTCCTGCTGGTCGAGCGGGCGGTAAAGTCGGAGCGACTGCTCGCCGTGCAGGATCATCGGCCAGTCAAGCCCGGCCCTCGGGTCCATCAGCCAGAAGCCGGGGGTGCCGAGAACCAGCGCCATGGTCGGCAGCACCTTGAGCCGACGCTCGAAGACAAAGGCGATCTCGTCCACTTCGTCCGAAAGCCCGGCGCCCGTCCCGAGCGCGTAAAGGATCGCGTCGCGCGAATCATAGCGGTCGCGCGTCACGGGAACCTGATAGGCGCGCAGCCGCGCAACATCGAGAACGGGCACGTCAGGCCTCCTTGGGCGTGAATGCACGTGCAAGTGCGTCTAGCTTGTCGCGCGCGGCTACCTTGGCAATGCGCGATTCCGCTGCCATCGCAAAGCCGTGAAAGCAGCCGGGATAGACATGGAGCTCGACCGGAACGCCCGCTCCGGCAAGCCGCCGGGCATAGTCGACATCCTCGTCGAGAAGCAGGTCGAGCGCACCCACCGCGATGAACGCGGGCGGAAGTCCGGCGAGATTATCTGCGCGAGCGGCCGCGGCGTAGGGAGACACGTCCTCTCCGCCCGGGGCATGACCGAGCAGGCTGGTCCAGCCAAATTCGTTCTTCCCGCGCGTCCAGATGAATTCACCGAGCGCAGGGCTCACGTCGCAACGGCAGGTGCGGTCGTCGAGCATCGGGCAGTCGAGGAGCTGGAAGGCGAGCGGATATTCGCCGCGGTCGCGTGCGAGCAGCGCCAGCGCCGCTGACAGCCCGCCGCCGGCGCTTTCGCCCATGACGGCGATGCGAGCCGTGTCGACGCCGAGCCGTGGCGCCTCCTGGTGGAGCCAGCCGAGCGCGGCATGGCAATCCTCGACCGCAGCCGGGAATGGGTGCTCGGGAGCGAGCCGGTAATCCACCGACAGAATGATGCAGCCGAGCGCTGCGCTCAATCCCATCAGATCCGGAGTGCTCATCTCCGGCGTGCCGGCAATATAGCCTCCGCCGTGGATGTGAAGAATGGCCGGCACCGGAGCCACGAGCCGCTCCGGAACGAAGAGAAGGCAGCGGACTGCGGGCGCCCGCGCGTTCTCCCGCGTGATGATCTCGGTCACCGTGACGGGAACGTCGGGCCGTGGGCGGGACTCCAGCATGGCGTGCGTGCCGGCGCGGACCTGCGCCAAACCCTCGCCCTCCAGGCCGAAGGGAGGGAAGATGTCGAGCACGGGCAGCAGCTCGGGGTCGATCAGCGGACGCGTGGTCATCCTCGTCTCCAGATGTGCAGAGGTGCGCCCAACGGGTGGGCGCACCTCTTCGGGGGCACTGCAACAGGGCTAGTGCAGTTCCGAGTTAGACGCGCCCACACGCTTATGTTCCTTCTTCTGAAGAGATGCTTCAGCCTCGCTCAGCATCTGCTTCAGGGTATCGGCCGTCGTTCGGCAGGTAGTTGTCGCCACGGCATGGCGGAGATGCCGAATATAACTCTTCAGCGTGCCGAGATCCTGCGATTGGAACATCACAAGCCACCTCCACGTCCCCGGTTCGATGCCTGACCCATGGACGTCTCGCTCATGTGCGTGCGATACACTCGCAATCGGTCTGGTTAGGCGAGCTTTCGCTCGTCGAGCCCGAGGCTGCGGCCGATGATCTCGCGCATGATCTCGGACGTGCCTGCGAAGATCCGGCTGATGCGCGCGTCGGTGTACATGCGGCTGATGCGGTACTCGTCCATATAGCCGGCGCCGCCGTGGAGCTGGACGCACTCGTCCATCACCCGGCCTTCGAGCTCGCTCGACAGCAGCTTGGCGGCAGAGGCATCCTCCGCGGCCAGCTCGCCCGCGTTCAGGAGGAGCACGCACTGATCGACGAAGGTCTGGGCCATGTCGAGCTCGGCGCGCATCGACGCCATCTTGAAGCGCGTGTTCTGAAAGGCGCCGATCGGCTTGCCGAAGGCACGGCGTTCCTTCACATAATCGAGCGTCAGGTCGAACGCCGTCTGCGCGGTCGCCATGAAGCCGATCGCCGCGACCAGCCGCTCCTGCGCCAGGAAGCGCGCCAGATATTTGAAGCCTTGGGCCGAATCGCCCAACACATTCTCCTTCGGCACGCGCACGTCGCTGAAGAAGAGCTCGGCAGTGTCCTGCGCCTTCAATCCCATCTTCGCAAGCTTGCGCCCGCGTTCGAAGCCTTCCATCCCGCGCTCGACGACGAAGAGGCCGAGACCGTGCCGGCTGTTGGGATCGGTGCGCGCGGCGACGACGACCAAGTCCGAGAGGATGCCATTCGAGATATAGGTCTTGGCACCATTGAGGAGCCAGTGGTCGCCCTTGTCCTCGGCGCGCGTCTTCATGCCCGCAAGGTCGGACCCGGTCGACGGCTCCGTCATCGCGACAGCGAGGATCTTCTCGCCGCTGACGATGCCGGGCATCCAGCGTTCCTTCTGCTCCTCGCTGCCAAGCTTGGCGATGTAGGGCGCGACCAGATCATTGTGCAGGTTGATGTAGAAGCCGATGTCGCCGTGGCGCATATTCTCTTCGATGATGATCTGCTCGAAGCGGAAATCATCGATCCCGGCGCCGCCATATTTCTCGTCCGCCCAGGTGCAGAGCAGGCCGGCCGCGCCAGCCTTCAGATAGAGCTCGCGGTCGACGACGCCCTGCTCGCGGAAGCGCTCGACATGCGGCGCAACCTCGGCTTCCATGAAGCGCCGCACGCTGTCGCGGAACTGCTCGTGCTCCGACTCGAAGATCAGGCGCTTCATGCGGCTTCCAGGTCCTTTACCGGCGCGGTGTCGGCATAGAAGCTCTCGCCCTTCGCAGCCTTCTCGCGCAGCCACGCCGAGGGAAGGAAGCGCGGCCCGTAGCGCTGGGCGAGCTTGTCCGCCTCCGCGACGAATTTCTCGATGCCGACCGTGTCGATGTAGCTGATCGTGCCGCCCGTCCAGACCGGGAAGCCCCAGCCGTAGACGGCGCCGAGATCGGCGTCCTGCGGCGTCTCGAGCACGCCTTCCTCCAGGCAGCGGGCGGTCTCCATCGCCTGCGCATAGAGGAAGCGCCGCTTCAGCTCGTCGAGGTCATAGTCATGCTTGACCGGGAAGTGATCGGCCAATCCCTTCCAGAGCTGCTTCTTGCCGCCTTCCGGATAGTCGTAGAAGCCGCCGCCCGCCTTGCGGCTCGGCCGGCCGATCTCGTCCTTCATCCTGCGCATGACCGCAGTGCCGGCCGGCGGCGTGTACCTGTCGCCTTCCTCGGCGATCGCCTGGTCGACGATCTTCAGCGGCAGATCGAGCGTGAGCTCGTCGAGCAGCGCGAGCGGGCCGACGGGCATGCCGACCGCCTTCGCCGCATTCTCGATCACCGCTGGCGGAACGCCCTCGGCGAGCATTGCCGCGCCCTCGTGGATCAGCATCTGGAACACGCGGCTGGTGTAGAAGCCGCGGCTGTCGTTGACGACGATCGGCGTCTTCCTCAGCTGCGCGATATAGTCGAGCGCCCTGGCGAGCGTCTCCTTCGAGGTCTGCTTGCCCATGATGACCTCGACGAGGCTCATGCGCTCGACGGGCGAGAAGAAGTGGATGCCGATGAACTGGTCGGGACGCTTCGACGCCCCGGCAAGCTGGGTGATCGGCAGCGTCGAGGTGTTCGACGCGAATACCGCGGTCGCAGGGATCACGGCCTCAGCCTTGCGGGTGGTATCGGCCTTGATCGCGGTATCCTCGAATACCGCCTCGACGATCAGGTCGCAGCCTTCGAGCAGCGCATAGTCGTCGGTCGGCGTGATGCGAGCGAGGACGGCATCGGCCTTGTCCTGGGCAAGCTTGCCCTTCTCGATCAGCTTCGACTGGACCTTGCTGGTATAGGCCTTGCCCTTCTCGGCGGTCGGCACGTCGCGGTCGAGCAGGACGACCTCGATCCCGGCATTGGCCGAGACATAGGCGATGCCCGCACCCATCATGCCCGCACCCAGCACGCCGACCTTCTTGACCTCTGACTTCGGAACGCCGGCCGGCCGGCGCGCGCCTTTCTCGGCTGCCTGCTTCGAGATGAAGGTGGTCCGAATGATGTTGCGCGCCACCGGATCGGTCAGGAGCTTCGCGAAATATTTGCCTTCGACCGCGAGCGCCTTGTCGAAGGGGAGCTGGAGACCCTCGAAGACCGAGGCGAGGATGGCGAGCGGTGCCGGCGCATTATAGCCTTTGAGCGCGAGGTTGCCGGTCGCCATCATGTAGGCGGCGCTGTCCTCGGGCACGGTCATGCCCTTCTTCTGCGGCGGCACCCAGCCCTTCTTGTCCCAAGGCTTCACGGGATCGGGATTGGTTGCGAGCCAGGCGCGGGCGCGGTCCATCGCCTCGGCGGCCGGCGCGACTTCATCGACGATCTTGAGCTTCAGCGCCTCGGCGGGAGCGACGGAGCGTCCGGACAGCAGCAGGTCCAGTGCGTTCTTCATACCGGCGATGATCGCGAGGCGGACGGTGCCGCCGGAGCCAGGCAGCAGTCCGACATTGACCTCGGGCAGCCCCACCTGCGCCTTGGGGTCGTCGACGAGGATACGGTAATGGCAGGCGAGGGCGAGTTCGAAGCCGCCGCCCAGCGCCAGACCGTTGACGACGGCGACCCAAGGCTTTCCCGAAAGCTCCATGGCGCGGTGCATCTGCGTCGCCCGCTGCGAGAAGTCATAGGCCTGCTTCTTGGTCAGCTTGCCGAAGCCCTGGACGAGCTGCTTCAGGTCGGCGCCGGCCATGAAGGCCTTCTTGCCCGAGGTCAGGATCACGCCCTTCACGCCTTCCTCGGCGGCGAGCGCCTTGGTCGCCTCCTCCATCTCGGCGATGAATGCGTCGTTGACGACGTTCATCGACTCGTCGGCATTGTCGAGGATCAGGGTGGCGAAGCCGTCGGCTGCCTTCTCGATTTTCAGATGTCGCATGATGGTTCCGCTGCTGGAATGGGAAGGGCGCTCAGACGCGCTCGATGATGGCCGCGGTGCCGAGGCCGTTCGCGGCACACAGCGTGATAAGGCCGGTGCTCAGATCGCGCCGCTCGAGCTCGTCGAGCACGGTGCCGAGGATCATCGCGCCGGTCGCGCCGAGCGGATGGCCCATGGCGATCGCGCCGCCGTTGACGTTGATCTTGTCGTGCGGGATATCCATCTGCCGCATGAAGCGCATGACGACGCTGGCGAACGCCTCGTTCAGCTCCCACAGGTCGATATCGTCCTTGGTCATGCCGCCGGCCTTCAGCGCCTTCTCGGACACGGCGGCAGGGGCGGTGAGCATGATCGTCGGCTCCGAGCCGATGTTGGCATAGGAGCGGATGCGCGCGCGCGGCTTGAGGCCGGCCTTCTCCCCGAATGCCTTCGACCCCACGAGCACGATCCCGGAGCCGTCGACAATGCCGGAGCTGTTTCCGCCATGGTGGACGTAGTTCAGCTCCTCGATCTCCGGATAGCGCGCCTTCGCGACCGCCTCGAAGCCCGCCTTGCCGAAACCCTCGAACGCCGGCTTGAGCTTGGCGAGGCTTTCGAGCGTGGTGCCGGGACGCATATGCTCGTCATGGTCGAGCACGACCTCGCCGAGAACGTCCTTCATGGGAACGATGGACTTCCGGAAGCGGCCTTCCTCCCAGGCCTTCGCGGCCCGGTTCTGACTTTCCACCGCAAAGGCGTCGACATCCTCGCGGCTATAGCCGTCAAGGGTCGCGATCATGTCGGCGCCGATGCCCTGCGGCGCATAGTAGTTCTGATATGCGACCGATGGATCCGACGTCCAGGCGCCGCTGTCATAGCCCATGACGGTACGGCTCATCGACTCGACGCCGCCGCCGATGCCGGCCTGGATCATGCCCGAGGCGACCTGCGCCGCGATCAGGCTGACTGCGTCGAGGCCGGTGGCGCAGAAGCGATGGATCTGCTGGCCGGCGACGGTTTGCGCATAGCCCGCCTGCAGCACTGCCGCGCGGGCGAGCACGCCGCCCTGCTCGCCGACCGGCTGCGCCATACCGATGATGACATCGTCGAGCAGCGTGGTGTCGAGCTCGTTGCGATCGCGAAGTGCCTGGAGGAGCTGCGTCACCATCTGGACCGAGGTGATCTCGTGAAGCGCCCCGTCCGGACGGCCCTTGCCGCGAGGGGTGCGCACATGATCGTAGACGTAGGCTTCCATTGAATCTGTCCTGCGAAAGGCGTGTACGAGGTCATCATGTAGATATGAGGTCGTTGGCCTGTACCTATCGTCTGGAAGGCGCAGAACGCTCTGCTTCGCTGCCAACAGAATGCGAACTCGACGAATTATACGGGAGCGCAAGGTGGGCAGGCAGGGCGAAAATCACGCCTCGATACGTATTTCTGCGACGACGCTCGGAGACATGCTGCTGAAGGCGTGGGACAAGGCACCGCAGAAGGAGGCGCTGGTCTTCCCCGAGGGGCGGAAGAGCTACGACGAGATCGTGAGCGCCGTCTTCGCGAAGGCACGCGGCCTGGTCGCATTGGGAGTGAAGCCCGGCGACCATGTCGGAATCCTGCTGCCCTCGGGGATCGACTTCGTCGAGACGCTGTTCGCGGCCTCGATGTGCGGTGCCGTCTCCGTGCTGATGAATGCGCGCTACAAGGCTCCCGAGATGGCCTATGTCGCGGAGAATGCCGACCTGACGGCGATCGTGACGAACGACCTTCAGGACGAGCATGTCGACTTCATCGGGCGCCTCTGCGACGCTCTGCCCGATCTTGCTTCGTCGGTCGACGCCGAGGCCCTGTCGCTGGCCGCCACGCCCCGGCTGCGGCGGATCGTGCTGCTCGGTACGACCCGCCGCCCTGGGTTCGTCGACCAGGCCCGCTTCGAGGAAGCCGCCGCAACGGTCGACATGGCGGAGATCCACCGGCGCCGGCTGGGCGTGCGGGTCCGTGATACGGCGATGATCCTCTACACCTCCGGCACGTCGGCCAATCCCAAGGGGTGTCTGCTCAGCCACGAGGCGGTGACGCGCGAAGCCAGCAACCTTGCGCGCAACCGCTGGGCGTTCAACGAGGATGAGCGGAGCTGGTCCCCGCTTCCGCTGTTCCACGTCGCTGCGATGCTGGCGATGCTGGGGGCGGTCGATGTTGGCGGCACCTTCATTGGCCAGCCGCATTTCGACGCCGGCGAGAGCCTGCGCCAGATCGCGGCCGAGAAGGTGACGATGATGTTCCTGCCGTTCGTTACCTTCCATCAGGCGATGATCGCGCATCCCGACTGGGCGACAACCGACATGAGTTCGGTCAGGCTTCAGAACAGCTGCTTCGCGTTCATGCCGGACAGGGTGAGCCAGACCTATCGCACGAAAGCACCGAACATGCTGCAGGTCGGCACCTTCGGCATGACGGAGGCAACCGGTATCGTCAGCACCGGCGGGTACGAGATGGACCCGGAGATGGGCTTCCAGCGGCTCGGCTATCCGCTTGCGGGCGTCGATGTCCGCATCGTTGATGAGGAGGGCAACGACCTTCCGTCCGGCGCGCGCGGCGAGGTGCTGATCCGCGGCTACAATCTGTTCGACGGCTATTACAAGGACCCCCAGAAGACCGCCGAGGCGCTCGATCCGGACGGATGGTACCATTCGGGCGACATCGGCTCGCTCGACGAGAATGGCCACATCATGTTCCATGGCCGCTTCAAGGACATGCTGAAGGTGGGGGGCGAGAATGTTGCCGCCGCCGAAGTCGAGGCGGTGCTCGCCACCCACCCGGCGGTCCGGCTCGCCCAGGTGATCGGGATACCGGACGAGCGGCTGGCCGAGATTCCGGCCGCCTATGTCGAGTTGAGCGGTGAGGCGGAGACGTCGCCCGAGGAGCTGATCGCCTATACCAAGGCGCGGCTCGCCTCGTTCAAGGTGCCCCGCCACGTGCGTTTCATCGACGAATGGCCGATGTCGGCATCGAAGATCCAGAAATACAAGCTCCGCCTGCAGCTCATGCAGGAACTCGGGCTGACGGACTGAGGGAGGATAGGATGCGTTTCGTGATCACCGGGGCGGCGAGCGGCATCGGGCGCGCCTGCGCCGAGCTTCTGGCCTCAGGCCGCATCATCGCGGGCGACCATCGGATGCTGCTGGTCGATCGCGATGCTGCCAACCTGCAGGCGGTGGTCGAAGCCGTCGGCGAGCGCGCCGCGCCTTTCGTCGTGGACCTTGCCGAGCCCGATTGCGGCGAGCGGATTGTCGCGGCGGCGGTCGCGCATCTGGGTGGCATCGACGCAGTAATCAGCAACGCGGGGATCATCGCGGGCGGCAGTCTGGCGGCATTGGATGTTGCAGACTTCGATCGCATGTATGCGATCAACACGCGTGCAGCCTGGCTGCTCGCCAAGGCGGCCTATCCGCATTTGAAGGAGAGCCGCGGCGCCTTTGTCGCTACCGCATCGATGTCGGCAACGCAGCCGACGCCGGCACTCGGCTTCTATTCATCGAGCAAGGCGGCCCTGCTGATGCTGGTGCGGCAGCTGAGCGTCGAATGGGGGCCGGATGGCATACGCTGCAACACCGTGTCGCCGGGTCCGACCTACACGCCGATGACCAAGGCGGGCTATGACGACGAGGCGCGCCGCCTTCAGCGCGAGGCGAACATTCCGCTCCGCAAGCTCGGCACGGCCGAAGACGTCGCGAACGTCATCCTGTTCCTTGCCGGCCCCGATGCGGGCCATGTCAGCGGCATCGACGTGCTCGTCGACGGTGGCATGAGCAACATGCTGATGCCTGCGAGCGGCGGCGGGACCGGCCAGACCCGGTAGCCGCGATGTCAGCCCCGGCTCGCCCCCAGTACCCGTGCGTCCGCCCGTTCAGGCACTTGGAGGGCTGCGTGTCCCTGGGCCTGTTCTGCCAGGATGCCTGCAGTCTTCTGGAGATGGCGCCCGAGCGCAGCCACGGCACGGTCGGCGTCGCGGGCGAGCGTCGCCTCGGCAAGCTCGGCATGTTCCGCGACGAGATCGCGGTCGTGCGGCATGATGGGTGCGGTCAGGTAGCGATACCGCTCCGACTGCGCGTAGAGCCATTGGCGCAACCGGAGCAGCCAGGGGCTGTCGCAGGCAGCGACGAGCGCTGCGTGGAATTCGGCATGGGCTGCAGCATAGTCTTCGTTGAGACCGCCGTCCTTATGCACGGGTGTCCGCGACAGCCGGTGAGCGGCGCTGGCGATGCCGCTTTCCCAGGTGAGGTCGCCGCTGGCGATCGCATTGCGAAGGCACTGACCCTCAATGTCGGCGCGCACGGCCACGAGGTCGACGAGGTCTTCGACCGTCAGCGGCGCGGCACGGAAACCGCGGCTTTCGTCAAAGACGACGAAGCCTTCGGAGCTCAGGCGCGACAGCGCTTCCCGCACGGCGCCAAGGCTGAAGCCGCGGCTTTGAGCGACTTCCTTGATATTAATCTTGGCACCGGGTGCAAGCCGGCAGGTCAGGAGATCGTCGTGGAGCCGACGATAGGCTTGTTCGGTGAGGCTGAGCTTCCGCGGCATCCGTCGAACTCTAGTCACGAACCTTGGGGCCGCCAAGCTCTTCCTCGTAGATTTCACCGGATAGAATATATTCTGCTTGACCAGCAGGGCCCGTCCCCTCACGCTGGATGAGATAAGGGAGATTTGAATCATGCGCGTCGCACGGGTTTCGAAAAATGGACAGGTCGGCATTGCGGTTAAGACCGAGGGCGGTGTCAAAGCCGTGTTCGGCAATGCAGCAGTAAACGATCTCGACGCGTTGATCGCGTCCGGTGCCGGGCTGACCAAGGCAGCGGAAGCTGCGGCGGCGGGGGAGGCGGTGGACGAAGCGTCGCTTGTATTCCTGCCGCCGCTGGTGCGGGCGCCGAAGATCATCTGCCTCGGCCTCAACTACAAGGATCATGCCGCCGAAAGCGGAATGGCGATCCCCGAGTTCCCGACGGTGTTCGCTCGCTTCAACTCGAGCCTAATCGGCCACGGCGCGCCCATCATCAAGCCGTCCTTCTCCGACCAGCTCGACTATGAGGCCGAACTGGTCGCGGTCATCGGCAAGGGCGGCAAGAACATCGGCAAGGAACAGGCGCTCGACCATGTGGCCGCCTATTCGGTGTTCAACGACGGCTCGATCCGGGACTATCAGCTCAAGACGCCGCAGTGGACGGTCGGCAAGAACTTCGACGACACGGGGGCGTTCGGGCCCTGGCTCGTCACGCCCGACGAACTCCCGGCCGGCGCCTCCGGCCTGAAGATCGAGGCACGCCTCAACGGTCAGACCGTCCAGAGCTCGAATACCGAACAGATGATCTTCCCGGTCATCGACACCATCGCGCTTCTTTCCCGCTGCTTCACGCTCGAGGCCGGCGACCTGCTGGTCATGGGGACGCCTTCGGGGGTCGGGGTCGCGCGCAGCCCGCAGCTCTTCATGAAGGACGGCGATACGATCGAGATCGAGATCGAGAAGGTCGGCCTGCTGGTGAACCCGATCAAGGCGGCCTGAACCGCCGGGTTGAAGCTGAAGGAGGACAGGATGAGCGAGAGCAGCAAGGCACCACGGCGGCCCAATGTGCTGGGTGTCCACTCCATCGATCATTTCGCGGTGGCGGTGCCGGACCTGGAGGAGGCGCGACGCTTCTATACGACCTTCGGTCTCGAGGTCCGCGACAAGGACGGCGGTCTGGAGCTCTATGCCAAGGACAATCCGCATCGCTGGGCGATCCTCACCAAGGGCGAGGGCCCGAAGCGGTTGCGCTATCTCTCCTTCGGCATCTTCGACGACGAGGTGGATGCCTTCCGCAAGCATCTCGAAGGCTGCGGCGTCCGCTTCATCGACGCGCCGCAGGGAGCGGAGTCGAACGGCATCTGGTTCGAAGGCATGGACGGGCTGCCGGTCAACGTCCGGGTCGCCGAGAAGTCCACGCCTTCCGAGAAGAGCAAGTTTGCCTTCGCGAGCGCGCTGCCGGGCCAGTCCGGCGCCGTGCCGAATTCGAAGGCGCCGAAGGTCCATCCGCGCCGGCTCTCGCACTTCGCCTTGTTCTGCTCGGACGTGCCGGCCGGCATCGCATTCTACGAGAGGACGCTGGGTCTTCGCCTTTCCGACCAGAGCGGACCTGCGGTAGCGTTCCTTCACGGCGTCCACGGAAGCGACCATCACCTGCTGGCGCTGGTGATGTCCGACCGGCGCGGCATGCATCACAACAGCTGGGACGTCGGCTCGGTCATGGAGGTCGGCCTCGGCGGCGCGACGATGGCGCGCGCCGGCTACGATCAGGGCTGGGGCACCGGGCAGCATGTGCTCGGCGCCAATTACTTCTATTATGTGCGCGATCCCTGGGGCAGCTACAGCGAATATTCGGCGGACATCGACTTCATCCCCGCCGACTGCGATTGGCCGTCGGCAGATCATCCGCCGGAGGATAGTATGTTCCTCTGGGGCCCGAATCCGCCGCCCGAGTTCATCCAGAATTTCGAGCCCAAGGAGATCGCTGCATGACGACCTTCGTGCTTCTTCATGGCGGCGGCATGGGCGGCTGGACCTGGAAACATGTCCGCGAGCTGCTCGAGGCCAAGGGCCACAAGGTCTACACGCCGACCTTCACCGGCTTCGGCGAGCGCGAGCATCTGATCGGACGCGATGTCGGCAACGCCACCCACGTCAGGGACATCGTCAATGTCCTGAAGTTCGAGGACATCAGGGACGCCGTCCTGGTCGCGCACAGTTATTCGGGCACTGTGGCGCCCGGTGTGCTTGCCGATCCCGACGCGGCAGGCCGCGTGAGCCGCGTGATCTATCTCGACGCCATCATTCCTCATGCCGGCGAGCGGATCGCGTCGCTGATGGGCTATGCCACCGAAGAAGACCTGGCGGGCCTTGAGGCGATGCTCGACCGCGGCGAAGGGCCGATCGGATCGGGCGTGCACGAGATGCAGCGCAAGCTTGCCAAGGAGCATCCGCACATGATGGCGCCCGAGCGCGAGAAGTGGCTGCTCGACAACCTGTCCGACCAGCCGATGCGCGCAACCGCCTGCGTGATCGCGGTGGGCGCCGAGTCGATCAAGGTGCCCGTCGACTATATCGCCGCCAAACATACCGTGATGGGCATGATGCACGATCGTGCCCGCCAGCTCGGCTGGCCGGTCCACGACCATCCCGGCGATCATGCGCTGCTCGTCGGCGACCCCGAGGGCACGACCGACCTCATTCTCAAGATAACGGCCGGCAACTGATGGACGTTCAGGATCTCTTCTCCATCCGCGGGCGTGTCGCGCTCGTCACGGGTGGCAGCAGCGGCATCGGCCGCCACATCGCGCTCGGCCTCGCCGCCGCAGGCGCCAAGGTCTATATCTGCGCGCGGACGGAAGCGAAGGTGAAGGCCGCCGCCGAACGCATCGCCGGCGAGACGGGCGCTTCGGTGACGGGCCTTGCCGCGGACCTGTCGACGCTGAGCGGCATCGAGGCGCTCGTGGCGGAGATCGGGGCGCGGGAAGGGGCGCTCCACATCCTCGTCAACAATGCGGGCACCATCGTCGACGCGCCGATCGACGATTATCCGGAAGAGGGATGGGATCAGGTGATCGACCTGAACCTCAAGGCTCCCTTCTTCACCACCCAGAAATTCCTGCCGCTTCTGCGTGCAGGCGCGACCCCGGAGCGGCCGGCCGCGGTCATCAACATCGGGTCGGTGGGCGCGCTCAAGGTGGGACCGCGCGAAGTCTATGCGTACCAGGCGTCGAAAGGCGCCATCCATTGGCTGGTGAAGTCGCTGGCGAAGCGACTGGCGCCCGACAACGTTACCGTGAACGCGATCGCGCCGGGCTTCTTCGAATCCGAAATGACGGTCATCACTTCGGACGAGATGCGCCAGATGATCGTGAGCATGGTTCCCCGGCGCCGTGTCGGCGCACCGGAGGATGTCGCAGGTGCGGCTATCTACCTCGCGTCCCGGGCCGGCTCCTACGTGACCGGCTCGGTGCTGCCGGTCGAGGGCGGGCTGGCGATCTGACCGTGGCTTCCTCTCCCGGGTCACCCGGGAGAGGTCGCTCCGACCTCAAGCCGGGGGCTTGCGGTCGAGGATCGGCTCCATCTTGGCAAGCGCGAGATGATCGGGCGCCGCCCCGGGCCCCGCGATGACGAGGCAGTGCCGCAGCGTTCTCCGGTGGAACAGCCGGGTGAGCGCCGCGTCATGTTCGGGACCCGCCGCCTCGATGAAGCGGGTGAGCGCGGCATCGGCTTCGGCAATGTTCGCTGGTCTCGTGCCGATCAGATCGGCGACGTCGGCGATATCCTCGCGCTCCATCCAGCTCCGATAGTGTCCGCGCTTCCGCAGATAGGCCGGGATCGACAGCATGATCCCGCGCTGCCAGTCCTGCAGCGCCTCGCTCTCCTCCAGACGCCCGATATCGGCGGCGAGCTTGTCGAGCGCCATGTCCTCCGTCGGGGTCGGCTCGGCGTCGGGCAGCAGGATATCGTCCAGCCGCAGGTCCAGTATCTCGGCGAGCGCTTCCATGCAGCGTCGTCCGATCATCGCCACCTGCACGGCGCTTTCGACCCAATCCCCGCCGCGACCCGTCTCGCGCAGGCCGAACATCGGTCCGTAGATCGCCTCGGCCAGGAACGAGACGGTGTGATAGGCGATCACGTCGTAATCGAGCGGTGCGCCGACCATCCGTTCGTAATGAAGGAAGAGCGCAGGAACGTCGCCCATGTTCTCGATCGGGTGCCGGCCCCGGAAGCAGGCAAGATCGCGCATCGGATCGCCCAGATGGCCGATCTCGACGTCGAGGATGCAGGTGACCTCCGGGCCTTCCGAAAGGAACTGGCCGCAATCCCCGGTGACGAACGATATGGCCGACCGATGCTCCGGCACGTTCCTCCGCAGCCAGCGGACGCAGAACTCGAGGAGCGGATCGGTGATGCCCAGCTGCCCGGTCATCGCGTGGAAGCGCTCGTAGTTGCCGAGCGCGATTTCCGTCGCGTCACGCGGCATCGTGGCGCCCGCCGCCTCGAACTTCTCGGGCGGGATGCGATGCATGTCGGCTAATATCTCCATGTAGCGGAGCGAGGCCTTCCAGCGATCGGCGCTCATGGTGGAGCGGTTCTCGATCGCCTCCTGGATAAGACCGGGATCGCGACCGCCGCTCACCCACTCCATGACGATGGTGTTCGGGTCCGGGCACATGCCGAGGATCGCGGGGATCGGGATACCGTTCTCATGCAGGGTCCGCTGCATCCGCATCTCGTAGTCGAGCGGATACGGATGGGTGGGCCAAGTGCGGTCGCCCTTCAGCAGATATTCGACCGGCTTCCCGTTCTGACGCGCATAAGCGTGCCAGACGGGTCGCCAGCGGCGCTGCTTCTGAAGTTCGATCTCCGTGCAGCCCAGGTTGGTCTCCAGCCAGCGGCTGAGCTGTGCCACATCCCTTTCATGGCTTTCGGCATGGGTTGGTGTCGCCAGATCGTGCATGAGCCTGCTCTCCACCGATATGCGTGCCGGCAGGCTGTGCAGGAATGCGCGGCCCGACACCTTCACTCCGATAGGCCCGCTGGACGTGCGCCGCTGCTGAGAAGAAGCGGGCGCCGGCGATCAGGAGAAGAGATGATGAACGAGCAGAGCCTGGACGGAGCCGAGGCCAACCGGCGGACCATCCTCCGCCTGATGGCCGCCCTGGATGCCTGCGAAGAGCAGACGATCCGCGACATCATCCACCCCGATGCGAGCTGGTGGGTACTGGGCGTCGGAACGCTGGACCGGGAGACGGTCATCGCGCAACTGAAGCAGTTGCTGGGTGCGGCTCGGGTGGCACGGACGACGATCATCGGCACCACGGCAGAGGCCGACCGCGTCGCGGTTGAGTCGCGCGGCAACTTCGAGTTCGCCGACGGCCGTGTCTACCGGAACAGCTATCACCACCTGTTCGAGCTGCGCGACGGCCATGTGGTCGCGATCCGCGAATATCTCGACCTGCGGGTGTTCGAGGAGGTGTTCGGCCCGATCGCCGCCGCCTCGGCGTGAACAGGTTCACCCACGGCCAGTGCCCACCGCCTATGCGACGAGGATGCGGTCCTCACGCCGCTCGAACCGGGTAGCGAAGCCGGCCGACCTGCTGATCGCCTCGACATCCTCGGCGATCTCTCCGAACATCGGGTGCTCCGCCCCAAGGAAGCTCGGACGCGCCCGTTCGTCGGCGAACGTCGGCGCGAACCCGACGCTCGCGATCTTGGCGTCCCTGATCTCGACCATGGCAGCCAGACCCTTGCGGGATTCCTTGCCGATGGCGGCATTGACCCCGATCGGCACGTCGCCAGTCGGACGGGGACCCTTCATCAGGAACTTGCCGAGCGAGTAGAAGACGGCTTTCCCCTTGTAGACCTCGATCCCCTTGGTCACGAGGGTCCCGTGGCCGAGGATCAGGTCCACGCCGTTGTCGATGAAGGCCCGCGCCGCCTCGCGCTGATATTCGCCGATCGCGATCCGGTCCTCGAGCATGCCCCAGTGGACGCTCAGCACCACGATGTCCGCCTGATCCCGAGCGGTGCGGACGCTGGCGCAGAGTGCTTCCAGATCCTCGCGGTCGACGAGCGTGCCGATCTGCGGCACGAGCCCCCAGTCATTCCAGTTGGGATTGCGGAAATAGCTGTGGCGGCGAAGCGGCGCGACGCCGGGGGTGCGACGGCCGGCATGGGTGCCGGGCAGCAATGCCGAGGTGCAGCCGATGAAGGCGATGCGCACGCCGTTGCGCTCGATATAGACCGGCGCCAGCGCCTGGGCGATGTCGATGCCGGCACCGACCGGCGCGATTCCGGTCTCGCGCATCACCGCCATCGTCCGCAGGAAGGCCCGGTAGCCGGCATGCATGCAGTGGTTGTTCGCAAAGGACATGATGTTGAAGCCCTTGCGCCCCTTCAGCCGGACTGCTTCGGGATCACCGGGGATGAACAGGTCCTCGCCCTCGACATCGTCATTCAGATGAGCTTCCACCGGATGGGTGTCGCCCGGCTCCTCGGAATAGGGCCATTCGCAATTGCCGAAGGTGAAGTCCGCCGCCTGCAGCACTGGCGCGGCGAGATCGAGAAGCGTCTCGTCATAGCGCGCGATCATCACGTCCCCGACGCCGACGAGGGTGGCAGATCTGGTGTCGCGGCCGGTCATCCTGTCTCTCCAACCTTCGGTGTTTCGCCATGGGATCTTATGTGCGTAGGGATCGCCGGCTGGCTGACCTGCCGCTAACGCGCGTTCATCAGCCTCACCATCTCCCAATATCCGTGCATCTCTTCGTCCGCGGGCAGCTCCATCAGCTGGGCGAGCCGCTGAACCGCCGGGTTCGATCGCCACGCATCGTTCGCGGGCGGAAGCGCCCCGTCGCCGATCAGGAGCAGGCCGAGCCGGGCCATCACCAGCGACATGCGGACGGCGGAGACGATATCATAATAAGCAAGGTCCCCGACCTGGCGCCCGAGAGCCTTCTCGTAGGCGGCGATCTGCTCGTCGCGCGACGGAATGCCTGCCGGCGAGGGGTGGCCGGCAGCCAGCATGTCGTCGACGAAGAACCACCAGCTCAGATCGATCTCGGCCGGGCCGATCGCCGCGGCCTCGAAGTCGAGCACTGCCGCGACCGCGCCATGGTCGGTGAACAGGAAGTTGCCGGGATTGGAGTCGCCCCACAGCAACTCCACGCCGGCGTGGTCCGGCCTGTCGCGGCGCAGGCGGGCGATCGCCTCGTCGACGATCGGGTGCGGGCGGCCCGCACATGCCTCGCTGCGCCATGCTGCCAGCCATCCAAGATAGCTGTCGAGGCCAGGTGCACCATGATCGGCATCGTGCAGAAACTCGAAGCGGCCCTGCCAAGACAGCCGATTGATCGCTGCGACCGTCGACAGCGCCCCGAGCCAGCAATCCCGGCGCTGCCGCTCGGTGAGTTGGTGGAGAAGCCCGGCGACATGATAGCTGGGATGCTGCTTCAGCGCATGCCCATCCACCCGGACCATCGCCAGGAAGCTGGTGCCGATGAGCGGCCCATCCTCCTCCCAGCCCAGTAGTGCGGGGGCAGGGATGCCGCTTTCGCGCAGCAGGCGCATCATCGCCGCCTGCTTGCCGATCCTCGAACCCAGGAAGGTGTGGCGCCCTGGATGCTCGATGCGGACCACCTAGGTCCGTGATACGCGCTCGTACCGCGTGCTGCCTTCGACCTGGACGAGCAGCGTGTCGGCCGAGAAGCCGGTCTTGGGCTTGTCGATCGAGAGCCTGGCATCTTCCAGCCCGAGGCGAGCCGCGAACCATGGCGCCAATCGCGAAGCGATGTTCCCCGTCAGGCTCTCTACCGGGGCCTCGTTCATCCTGCCCTCCGCTGGCCGGCACGACGAGCCTGATGCCGCTCGATGTAGAGGCGAAGCCGTTCCATCGCGAAACCTGGCAGCGCGCCGGGTGTCCGGACGGTCTTGCCGTTGCTGTAGTCGCGGATCGCAAGGATCGCGTGCTTGAGCGCTGCGATCGCGAGGTAATAGTCGAACTCCGGCATGGCTCGCCCGTAGCTTCGCTCGAAGCCGCGGATCGCCTCCTCCCCTACGGGGATTCCGGGAAGCCGTGGGATGCCGAACTGCACCGTGAAGAGGTCCTCGCAGTAAAGCCACCAGGCAAGGTCGATCTCCGCCGGCCCCAGCGAAGCAACCTCGAAATCGAACAGGGCCGCGACGCTCAGATCGTCCGCGAACATCGTGTTGCCCATCCGGGCGTCGTTCCAGACGAGACCGGGGCGTTCATGTGCGGGAACATTGGCGAGGAGATAGGCGATCGCCTGTTCGAGCACCGGAAAGCTATGCGACTCCGCAGCCCAGTCGAGCCACGTCTGAATGAAGTATTTGAGATAGAAGATCGACCCCGGCGGCTCGCTCTTCCCCTTTGCAAGCCAGGTGAACGCCTCCACCGGTGCGCGATGGAGCTTCGCCATCTCCGCGATGCCGTTCCACCACAGCCGCTCCCTCTCTTTTGCCGAGAGCTCGCAGACCCAGCCTTCGCTGTGGAACGACGGAAAATCGGATGGAACGCGGCCGCGGATCTGATCCATCAGGAAGAAGGGCTGGCCGAGGACCTCGCCGGTCCGTTCGGAAAGGACGATGCCGGGAACCGCAGCATCGGAATGGGCTGCGATTGCCTTCATCACGTCATGCTGGAAGAAGATGTCCGCCAGCATCGGGCATGTCGTCGGCCGCTCGATGCGCGCCACGAGATCGCGCGCGCACTGCTGCGGTCCCTGCGCCCAGACTGCCTTGAACAGGACCGTGCGACTGGAGAAGCCCTGCTTCGGTTCGACGAGATCGACGATCTTCAGGCCGGTTGCGCCGGGAATCTGCGCCTCCAGCCATGGTGCGAGCGCGCTCCCGACGCGGTCTTCCGACGATGCCGCCATGTGGACCCAAGCTCCTCCGGCAGCGATGCTCCCGGGGAGAGCGGCGGCTGGGACCTGCCGGGAGGCAGGTCGTCGTCAGCAAACCGCTTTTTTGCCCGGTCCGGATTCAGCGCCGTATGACGACCTTGCCATGTGGGCTACCTGCCTGTGCAGCCCAGGCATCGGCCGCCGCATCGAAGGGGAACGCCAAGGTATCGGCATCGAGCCCGTGGTCACGCGCCATCCCGATCAGCCGGTCGAATGCGGCGCGCCGCTCGGCTGCGGGCCTCTGGCCGGTACCGACGCCGATGTGCGAGCGGAAGACGAGGTCGCGCAGCGACAGGCTGACCGTCTGCCCCGCCTGCACGCCGATGCTCATCATCCGCGCGCCCGGTGCCGTCGCCCGCATCGCTGCCTCGGCAGGAGGGCCGTAGATCACGTCGAGAACGACATTGTAGCCGCCTCGCGTCGCCGTCTTGAGCGCCGTCTCGTCATCGCCTGTGCCCAGCACCGCAATGGCATCCGCCCAGCCGCGCGCCTGCAGTTCCCGCAGCTTGGCCTCGCTGCGTGCCGCTGCGACCACGCGGCCAGCGCCGAGCAGCCGCGCGATCTGCAGGCCGATCTGTCCTACCGGGCCGGTCGCACCCAGGATTAGCACCTCCTCGCCGGGCGCGATCCGCGCCTCCTCCAGCGGAAGGAGCGCCCCGGTGCCGGATATGGCGAGCGCGATCACCCGGGCGTCGTTCAAATCCTCGGGCACAGGCCATATCTCGGCTTCGGGCACGATCGTCTGTTCGGCGATGGCACCGAAAGGCGGCGTGCTGTGGCCAAAATAGACGCGCGTGCCGTCCACGAGCCGTCCGACACCCTCGCCGCCCGGAACATAGGGTGCGCGTACCGGCCCGAAGAAGCCCTGCGCGCGCATCAGGTCGGTCGGTCCGATCCCGGCGGCGTCGACATGGATGATCTGCTGGCCGGCAGCGGCTTCGGGCGGATCGCGTTCGATCATCGAGAAGCTGCCGTCGAGCCCGATGCTGGCCGCACGCATGAGGAACTCCGGCGATTTGAATGGCTGAGCCAGCGTCGGCCCGCGGAACGAGGAAGGCATGATGAAAAAGGTCTGCCCGACCTATGCCGGGCAGACCCTGAAAAGACGGCTCAGTAGGCGCCGGGCGGCGAGATCGCGTCCGCAGCGGCCAGGTTGCGGCCGTAGATTTCGTAGCCGATCGTCGGGATGTTCTGGATGTGGCGCACCGCCATCGAGACGTCGCGCCAGTAGCGGTTGATCGGCTTGTCGAGCGCGAAGGCCGACGATCCGGCCTGGAACATCAGCGACTCGCTGGCTCCGTGCACGAGTTCGATCATCTGGGCGCCTGCGGCACGGTGCCGGGCCTTCTCCTCGAGCGTGAACTCCTCGCCTGCACCGACCCGGTCCAGCTTGGCGGTGAGATCGAAAAGGATAAGCTTGGCGGTGTCGATCATCGCCGCCGCTTCGCCAAGGTCACGCATATAGGCGCCCGAGTTGGTGCGCGGCGAAATGACGGTGGTCAGCACCGGCTTCTTCGGGGACTCGGCGGTGACGATCTCCAGCATCGCCTCGACCGCGCCGATGAGCTGGGCAATGCCCGTCGTGCGCACGACGGGCACTGCGGGGAGCAGGTCCGACGGCGCGCCGAAATGGCGCTTGGTCCGGTCGATCTGACCGGCGCGCTCGTCCATCAGCACCATCTGGCCGTCCGGGATGAACACGTTGTCGGCAATAGCGGTGTCCGACCCGGTTCCCTGCATTCCGGAGACGTACCAGGTGTCCTCGATCGTCATGCTGTCCATGGGCAGGTAGCACATGCTGATGCCCGGCACGACAGGGCCGTCATAGCCCTCCAATACCACGCCCTGCTGCGCCCAGGTCGCCTGGCGCGAACCCGACATGTACGGCCACTTGCCGTTGATGATCCAGCCGCCATCGACCTTCCGGGCCTTGCCCGGCGGGTTGTAGGCGCCGCACACCGGCTGCGGACCGTCTCCGAATACTGCGTCCTGCACGCTGTCGGGTGCGAGGCTGGTGATCCAGCTCGTGCCGTTGATGATCTGCAGCACCCAGCTGACCGCGGGATCGCCCTTCGCGATCTCCATCTGCACGCGCGAGAAGTCGGTCGGCGACAGGCCGAAACCGCCCAGCCGCTGGGGGAGGAGCATGCGGAGGAAACCTTCTTCCTTCAGCACCTTGTCCACAGCGGGGGTCGGGTTGCGGCGCTTCTCGCCCTCTGGCGCTTCCTTCTGCAGGAAGGTGCGCAGGCTGCGTGCCTTCTCGACGAAGGCATCGGCGACGCTCTTGTCGGCAAAACCATTTGGCTCGGCAGGCGATCCGATTTTTGCTGCTGTGGCCATCAGTCCATCCTTTCTTTCGGCTCGGCCGAGCGGCCGGCAATTTGAACTGCCCATTCGAGCAGGGCGTCGGGCGAGCTGTTCCATCGCTCGACCCATTCCTCCGACGCCGGCACGATGAGGCTACTGAGCTGAAGCCGCACGAGCATGTCGGCGAAGACATCGCGACTAATCGCGATCCTCATCAGCTTCTCGAAATGTGCGATGCAGGGCTCGAGCGCCTCGATCACCGCCGCCTTGTGGCGCTCGAAGTGGGTCCGCAGGAAATTCAGGTGGAAAGCCGGCTCGACCTCGAAGATCCGTTCGGGCGACCGCTCGATAGTGAAGTTCGCGTAGAAGCGCATCACCGCGCGGAAGCGGTCCATCGGATCGTCGATACCTTCAGCCGCTCCGACGATGCCGCGCTCGAAGCTGCTGCATATATATTCGCTGACCGCCGCCAGCACGTCCTCCTTGGACGTGAAGTAGCGGTAGAGGGTGCCGCGCGAGACGCCGCTCGCGTCGCTGATGTCGCTCATCGAGAGGCGGCGCGTGCCGACGTCGTTGATCGCCCGCAGGGTTCCGTCCAGTATCTTCTGAACGCTTGCACCCTGATCGGATATGATCGACGATTTCCACGCCGTCTCCGGAACGAATTTCACCCCTGCGCCTCCAGTTCCTCAAGGTTGTGCGGAACGCTTACATAGCCGGGCAGGTGCTGGCCGCCATCGACATTGATGAGTTCGCCATTGACGAAGCGAGCCATCTCCGAGGCCAGGAACACGACGACGGGACCGATATCGTTCTCGGGGTCTCCCGCGCGCTTCAGCGGGTTGCTTGCGGTCGCCATCTCGAGGAACCCCGGAACGTCCTTCACGAGCTGCGCAAATACCTGGCCCATGCCCGTCGGCGCGATCGCGTTGGTACGGATGTTGAACCGGCCCCATTCTACGGCGGCGCTGCGCGTCAGCCCGAGGATGGCGCCCTTGTTCATATTATAGTCGCTGTGCAGCCAGGCGCCCGTCTGCGCGTCGATCGAGTAGAAGTTGATGATCGAGCCGCCGCCGCGCGCCTTCATGTGCGGCAAGGCCGCCCGCATCGCCCACCAGGTGCCCCAGGTGCCGATGTCGAGCGTCTGGCGCAGCATGTCGTCGGTCTTGTGCTCGAGCAGCACGTTCGGCGAGAGCGAGGAGGCGTTGGTCACGAGGATGTCCAATCCCCCGAATTCCGCGACGGCGCGGGCCACCATGCCCTCGACCTGCTCCTTGTCCGCCATGTCGGCGGCGATGCCGACCGCCTGGGTGCCGATCTCGCTGCGGATCTCGGCGGCCACGCGCTCCGCCGCGGCGCCGTCGCGGCCAGTGATCAGCAGCTTCGCGCCATCCCGGGCGAGCCGGCGGGAGATGCCGTAGCCGAGCCCTTTCGCGCCGCCGGTAACGATCGCAACCTTGTCCTGCACGAGGCCCGTCATGCGGCAACCTCGCGCATGTCGCTCAGCATCTTGTCCATTTCCATCCTCTCCTGACACCAGTCCTGCGTCAGCACATAGCCGCGGATGGCGTTCTTCTTGTCGCGATACAGATATTTCAGGCCGCGCTCGTCCTCCGCAACCTTTTCCCAGCTTCCCTCGACACCGACGGGGGCAGGGAGGAGCACGATCGGATAGGCGGTGGTCTTCACCTGGACGGAAAGAGGCGGGAAGCGGATCTCGGTCGGCGTCCCCAGCGCCGAAGGCGCGATCGCGCGGGCCGCCGCCATGATCGGTGTCACATAGGCGGCAAGACCCTGCGGATATTCGGCACAGTCGCCGATGGCGTAGATATGCGGATCGCTGGTGCGACCCGTCCGGTCGACCTTGATGCCGCGCCCGACCTCCAGGCCGGCCTCTTCGGCAAGGCGCGTGTGCGGCCGGAGGCCGACGGCGGACAGCAATGCGTCGGCCTCTATCGCCGTCCCGTCGTCGAGCTCGGCCTGGAAGCCATTCCCCGCCTTGTCGATCGAGACGACCTTCCGGCCGAGATGCCACTCCACGCCATGTTCGGCGAGGGCGGCGCGTACCATGTCGCCGACGCCAGCCGGCACGAGCTGGGCCAGCGGATGGCCGAGCATGTCGACGACGACGGGCTTGTAACCTGTGCCCACGAGATCGTTCGCGAACTCGGTGCCGACGAGGCCGCCGCCCATGATCAGGACGCGCGCGCCGTCAGGCAGGCTCTGCCGGAATTCGCGATACTGGTCGAGATTGTTGACGGCGAGCGCCCGGTGGGCGGCGTCCCCGCCGATCTGCGGCCGGACCGGATCGGCGCCGACCGCCAGGATCAAGGTGTCATAGAAGATCGGCCCGCCGGTCGTGAGCAGCGCCTTGGCCTGCCGGTCGATCGCCTCGGCTTCCCGTCCCGCCCGCAGATCGAGCTTGAGCTGCGCCGACATCTTGTCGGCCGGCGTCGTTACCAGCGTGTCCGCCACCTTGCCCTTGGCAAGCGCGGTCGAAAGGGCAGGCTTCGAGTAGAAATGCCCGTCGTCGAGCGTGACCAGCGTCAGCTTGGCGTCAGGCGCGAGCTTCCGGAGCTCGCGCAGGACACCATAGCCGGCGAGGCCGCTCCCGACGACCACGACATGTGGTGACGCCGCCATCGGTGTCCTCAGAGGAAGATGGCGAAGTTGGACATGCCGAGCGTCGACTGATCGACGATGATCTCGCGCTTGGCCAGCTTGTACGCGCCGTCGATCCGGCGCCAGATGTCGCGGCGCTCGGCGCTGATCGTCTCGTTATGCGGAACGTCGAAGCGGCTGCGCTCGACGTAGAGGTAGCTCGACACCTCATATTCTTCCGCATTGTCGCACTCGGCCACGCGGACGTTGGTGACGAAGCGGCGGGTGCGGGAAGGCGGGTCCTCGGCCCAGGCGCTCTTCGACAGTCGGCCGGTCCGCATCAGGATCGACTGATAGTTGTCGTCGAAGTGCATCATCGTGCGCATCACGTCGCGGTCCTTGTTGGGACCGTTGCGGGTCACGCGCACGGGGGCGGTGTAGATGAGATCTTCGGTCAGAAGCGCGATCCAGTCGTCGAAGCGGCGTTCGTCGAGCGCCGCCGCCTCGTCGTACAGCGTCTCGAGGATACGGTTATAGATTTCCGATCCGAGCGGAACCCGGTTCTTCGAAACCAGTCCGCGCATCACGCTCGCCTGATCGACTGCGGCCGTCGCGTAGTTCACCATGCGTTGATCCTCCCTTGTCCGCGTGTCCGATCAGGATTCAGCCATCAGATTGTAATAGGCCATCCACCAGTTCCACTGCGTATCGTCCTTGGTGAAGCCCGGATAGAGCAAGCCGCCGCCGTGCCAGCCTTCCGGACGCTCGTGACCGTGCAGCGCCTGATATTTGAGGGTCACGGTCTTGCTGACGACGCCGCGGCTGTTGCGCATGATCTGCGGCCAGGTGTCGGCGTCGTCCTGCTCGATCACGCCGGAGGTGCCCGCCTGCTGGATCGAGTTCTGCAGCATGTCGCGCTTGACCTGCTCGGGCGCATCCTTCTCCGCGAAGACGAAGTTGATGAACTCGACCTTGTCCGGCCCGCGCGGCACATAGGTGTGGAGTGCGAGCGCCCCCGAGGAGCCGCCGTCGGTGCGCGGCGCGAAGATGAAGAGCACCAGCACGTTCGGGAACATGCCGCCGACCTGCGGCGGGATGGTCGCAAGCTGCTCGACCTGCTCGGGCGAGAGGTTCTTGAAGAGCTGCGGGATGAGATCCTTGGTGATGCCGGGGGGCGGCAGCATCTGGAGCCGCTCCTCGACCGACTTGCCCTCGAAGCTGATGTCCGAGAACATCTTGAAGGTCTGCGCAGCCTCGAGGCAGCGCAGCGAGTGGCCCTGCTCGCAGCTCACGTCCACGCCGTACATGCCCGGCGCGTTGTCGTAGATCGACTCGGGCGTGCCGCCCATGATCCCGCCTTCCATCAGCGAGCGGTGCAGCGTCAGCGTATGGAAGCCGTCGGACGCCGACTGCTCCGAAGGAATCTTCCAGTTGCATGGAAGGATGAAGCGCTGCGGCGGTCCGAGCATCTCGAGACCGCTGTCGGTGCGGCAGAAGAGCTGGTCGAAGTAGAATTTGGAATCGCCCAGGAACTCGTCGAACGACGGGCCGTCGATGTTCCAGGTGGCGAAGATGAGGCCGCCGTAGAGGTGCACGCGCGCCTTTTTAAGGCCGAGCTCCTCCTTCTGGCGGATGTTGCCGTGCATCTGCTCCTTCTCGATCGGCGCGCCGATGAAGCTGCCGTCCGCACGGAAGGCCCAACCATGATAGATGCAGCGATGGACCTGGGCATTGCCGGCTTCGGCCGTGCACACCTTCATGCCACGATGCGGGCAGACGTTCAGCGATACGTGGATTTCGCCGCTGCGATCGCGTGCGACGATCACCTGGTCCTCGCCCATGTCGCGAACGACGAAGTCGCCGGACTTCGGAATCTCCGTCTCATGGCCCAGGAGAAGCCAGGTCTTGGCGAAGATCCGCTCCATCTCGAATTTGTAGAGCTCCTCGTCGTTCATGACGCGCAGCGACACTTCATTGGTGTCGCGCTTGATCAGATCGTCGAGTGTCGAGCCGTCCGACAGCGTGAAGCTGGACTTCTGCAGCATGTCTCTCTCCCAAGAATCCAATGACCGGATCATACAAGTTGAGCGAAATCTGTTCAAGGTGTAAAAGTGCGGTGAAGGAGATGCCAAGGAGATGCCTATGTCCGGACGGTTGAAGGTCGCGATCGATAAGCCCGCATGCTGCGGCTACGGGATCTGTGCGGAAATCTGCCCCGAGGTTTACAAGCTCGATGGCAACGGCATCGTCTATGTCGAGGACGAGATCGTTCCGGAAGGGCTGGAGGAGAAGGCGCGCGAAGGAGCCGATGCGTGCCCGCAATCCGCACTGGCCGTCGTGCCTGCCTGAACGGCGCGCTCGCGATACGAATGAATGGAAGGGCAGCGACGGTGTCGCTGCCCTTTTCTGTATTACCCGCCGAACCGGTAGCGCAGCTCGATGCCATAGGTGCGGGGCGCGCCGTAGAAGCCGCTGCTGATGCCCAGCAGATTGGAGCCCACGTTGGCCGAGGCGAGATATTCCTTGTCGAACAGGTTGCGCACGAAGACGCCTGCGTCGAGCTTCGTGCCGCCGATCCCGTTGAGGTCGAAGCGCGCGTTCACCACGTCATAGGCCGGCAGGATCGCGTCCGAGGACTGCACCTTGCTCGAATGATAATAGTCGGCGCTCAGCACGGCGGTACCGAAGCTCTCTGGCGTCGGAAGAGTCCAGCGTGCGCCGGCGGTGAGCGTCGTCTTCGCCACCAGGTTGAACGGCACTTCCGGCGCCGCAAGATAGGAGACGAGGAAGTTCGGCACCGTCAGCGACCGAGACTTCAGGTCGAGGAAGGTCGCACCGGCATCGAAGGACAGGGTGCGCGTCGGCGAGATGCGGCCGGACAGGTCGATGCCGGCCACGCGGGTCTTCCCGGCATTGATCAGGAGCGTGCCTCCGCTCGGGTCGTTGGCGGGGTTGCAGTCGCCATCGGGCGAGGAGCGCGCCGGATTGGTCCCGCCCGGCCCGGTGCCGCAGGCCGCTGTGGTGTTGAGCCCGGTGATCGGAACCTGCACGCTGCTGTACCAGCCGACGAAGGGCGAGGCGTTCAGCCGGACCGCCACGTCACCGGCACGGAAGTCGGAGCGGATTCCGGCCTCAAGATCGGTGACCTTCTCCGGCCCGAAGGACTGGAACGGCGCAAGCTGGCCTGCGAGCGTCGGCGTGTTGATCCCGCCCGCCCGGTAGCCGCGCCGCGTCACGACGTAGAGGAACAGGTCGGGGGTCGCCTGCCAGTCAAGGCCGATGGTCCAGGTCGGCGCCTTGGACGAAGTGCGGTTCACGCTCGACCTGGTGATGGTGGCTGCTCCGCTGCGGCAGTCCTCGGGCTCGGCCACCGGATTGCGGGAGGTGCCGCCGCCGACGCAGGCTTCGATTTCGTCCCAGGTGTAGCGAAAGCCGGCATTGAGACGGAGGCCCTCGACGAGGCCGTCAAGTCGATAGCCGATATTCGCGAAGAGGGCTTTGCTCTCCTCGCTGTAGAAGCTGTAGTTGAACGGCGCATCCGTGATGCCGGGCAGAATGAAGATGGGAATATAGGTGCCGCTCGGCCCGACCGGCTTGCTCTTGAGATAGAAGCCGCCGACCAGCCAGTCGAGCTTGTCGTCGAGGAGCTTGCCCTTCAGCTGCACTTCGTCCGTGAACTGCTCGACGTCGGACGTCTGCCGACCGCCGACCACGGTGACGGGCAGGCCCGCGGGAATCGCTCCGGTGCCGTCCGAGATCAGCGTCGGAAGGCCGTCGACGCTGGAATAATAATCGACCTTCGTGTGGCGGTAGCCGAAGATGTTCACCAGCTCGACACCTTCGGTGAGCGCGATCTCGGTTCGGTTCGTGACGCCGATGCGCTTCACGCGTTCGAACGCGTCCACGTCCGAATCGATGACACGTGGCCCACGCGCCTGCTGTAGCGCGAATTGCTGCTGGGCAGCGGCGAGCGTGCCGGTCGCCGTCAGCGCGTTCGGTCCGTCGAACACGGCGAACAGCACCGATGCGCCTCCGGTCGAGCGATTGCGATACCAGTCGAATATGGTGGTGTTGGTGACACCCTCGATCGGCTCGATCAGCAGCGAAGCGCGGAGCCCGCGCGAGTTCAGATCGTCCGCGTCGTCGCCGACGCCGATGTTCTTCGTCCAGCCGTCGCGCTTCTGATACTGGCCGGCGACTCGCAGCGCGACCTTCTCGGACACGAGCGGAAGGTTCAGCGCGCCTTCCACCAGGCGTGCGTCATAGTTGCCGTAGCTGCCCACCACATAGCCGGTCGTCTCATATGTCGGCGCCGTCGGATAGTAGAGGATCGCGCCGCCCGTGGTATTGCGGCCGAAGAGCGTGCCCTGCGGACCTTTGAGGACCTGCACCGACGAAAGATCATAGGTCGGGATGCTCGAGCCCAGCGTCGGCGCGGGTACTTCGGCGAAATAGCTGATGACGCCCGGCGCGCTGTTGCCGGCAAGCGCCCTCGACTGGCCGCGGATGGAGAAGTTGGTGTTCTCGCGACCGCCGGAGCCGGCCAGAAACACGCCCGGGGTCTTGACGAGGAGATCCTGGGTGTCGCGGATCGTCGACTGGCGCAGCGTCTCGGCGCCGAAGGCGGTCACCGATACCGGCACCGACTGGATGTTCTCGGCGGTGCGGCGCGCGGTAACGACGATCTCGCCTTGGCTTTCGATCCTGCCGGCGGTCTGCTCCGGTCCCGCTGCCGGCGGCTGATCGGCGATGCCGGCGTCCTGGGCGAGGGCCGCCGCCGAGGTCGTACCCATAAGTAGCGGCAACGTCAGACGTGCGAGGAACTTGTCGATACGCATTTTCTTCTCCCCAAGATTTATAGTTGCCGAGCCGGAAATGGCTCTTTTCTTCTGCATTGATTATCCAAGGTCCCAGATCGACGAGCAGCACCCAACTTTGGAAAGCACAGGTTACGCGAGGGACGAGCTTCGCGCGCTACGCGTAGAAGCTCTCGAGCTGCTCGCTCACGCCGAGCACGCGGGCGCGACGACGGCGGGCGGAGGTCAACGGATCTTCCGGGCTGTCCTCGTCGAAGTTGAAGATCGGGCCGTCGGGCAGCGCCACGATTGTGTCCCGGGCGAGGATTTCCGCAGCGATGGCGCCGGTGGCGTCGATCGGTATTCCCTTCCTTTCGAGCACGGAGCGCAGCGTCGGCGTGTCGGCGATCTTGAAGAGCAGCGTCTGGACATGGACGCCGTGCGGGCGCAGCTCCGCCCAAAGCGACTCGCAGAGGTTCAGGGCATAGCCCTTGCTGGCCGTATACATGGCGCCACGCGCGCCGCCGCCGAAAGCCGCTTCCGATCCGACGACGACGAGGCCGCCACGCTGCTCTGCCCGGAAGCGCGCGCCGAAGCGGTAGAGCGCGTCGGTAAGGAACAGGATGTTGCGGTCGATCAGCTGACGCCAGGTCTCGTAGGGTGCGTCGTGGAACAAGGCGCCGGAGGACTCTGCCCCGGCATTGAAGACCACCAGCCCCAGCCGCAGTCCCCTGGTCTCTTCCTCCAGGCGGGCGGCGGCGTCGGGTGCGCCGAGGTCGAGCGGGAGTGTTCGGACCTCGACCTTGTGCCTCGCCCGCAGATCGGCAGCGACGATGTCGAGCGGGCCGGGGCGGCGCGCCACGAGGATCAGGTTGACGCCGCGACGGGCGATCTCCTCGGCGAAGGCGGCACCCAATCCATCGGATCCGCCGGCGATAAGCGCCCAATCGCCATAGTCTGCCGCGAAGCCGGTTTCGTCGATCGGCATGCCCGGAGCCCTCTCAAATAGGTGAGCAAGAATGTCTGGTTTCGACCGGCTTCGGACCTTCCGCCGGATAGGCTCGGGAGGAAAGGGGCCGTGTCAGCGGTGCGGTCATGGGCATCTTCACGCATGTCTGCGTCGGCACGAACGACCTGGAGCGAGCGCGCCGCTTCTACGATGCGGCGCTGGAGCCGCTCGGCATCCGCTATCTGGGATCCTTCCTCGATCAGGGAGTGGGTTACGGCAGAACCTTGCCCGAGCTGCTGGTGCTGAGGCCGCTGGAGGGAAAGGCCGCCGCCCCGGCAGTCGGCGGCACAATCGGCTTCCAGGCGCCGAGCCGGGACGCGGTCGATCGCTTCCATGCCGCAGGTCTTGCCGCGGGGGGTGCCGACGAGGGCGCACCCGGTCCGCGCGGTGCGGTGCCGCACGCTTATGGCGCCTATTTGCGCGACCCCGACGGCAACAAGATCTGCGCCTATTGCTTCAAGCCGCCGGAAGCTGCCTGATCAGAACATCTCCGCCGCCGAATAGACGTGGATGCGCGAAGTATTCGCATGGGCCGGCTGCTCGCAGATGAAGCGGACGGCGCGGGCAATGTCCTCAGGCTGCAGCGCGGGAATGTAGCTGTCCCAGGCAGCTTTGCCCTGCGCCTTCATCGGCTCGAATATCTCGGTGCTCGTTGTGCCCGGCGCCACCAGCCCGACCTTGACCCCGGTGCCGGCAAGCTCAACCCGTAGCGCATCGGTGAACATCTCCAGCGCCTTCTTGAGCCCGCCGTAGATTCCCGTGCCGGGCGCGGTGATGTTGGCGCCGATGCTCGAGATGTTGATGATCTGCCCCGTGCCGGCCTCCTTCATCTTGCGCGCGAAGAGATGGCAGCTCCGCACGATCGATTCGTAATTGACCGCAATCATGGGGCGGAGATGCCCAAGGTCGAATTCCTCGATCCTTCCCTCATGTAGGATGCCGGCATTGTGGACGATGATGTCGGCGCGGCCATGGCGGGCGAGCACGAAGTCCAGCAGGCCAGCCGGTGCGCTCTCCTCGGCCAGGTCGAGCGCGATATGGCTGGTCTCGCCGCCGATCTCGCGCGCGAGCGCTGCCAGCCGATCTTCCCGGCGCGCGACGAGGACCAGCGTGGCTCCGGCCTCCGCGAGGGTGCGCGCAGTCGCCATTCCGATGCCCGCCGACGCGCCCGTCACTACGGCGACCTTGCCTTCCAATGTCCTCATCCGAACGATCCTTTTCCGACCAATCTTCGTGCGCCTTTGCCTGTCGAATTCCGCGCGAGGCGCTGCGGCTATTCGAGCAGCACCGGGTGAAAGGTGCGCCTCGAGATCTTCCAACCACCAGACGTCCGCACCAGCCGGTCTTCGAACCAGCCGACGCCTCTGTGAACGGGGCCGCCCGCCTCAAGGGGCGTCAGAACCGCATCGACGTAGCAGCGGGCGCAGATCTGCCCTCCGTCCCATCGTAGGGCGATGTTGGTCAGCCGGAGCAGCGTCGGCCCGAGATCGGCGTGCAGGCGCCGCATCTGTTCGGTTATCTCGCGCGGGCCGCGCCATGTGCCGAAGCTACCATAGTCCGCCTCGACATCCTCGGAGAAGCACGAGCGCAAGAGCGGCCAGTCACGCGTGTCGAGCGCCGTCGCATATCGCAGCAGCACGTCCGTGACGGCCCGTTCTTCCGCCGCATCCAATTGCCTCGTCGCGACCGTCGATGCCATTGCCATCCTCTTCATGCCGGCATGACGAGGTTAGCCGTTCGAGGGCGGGCCACTCCTGTCTTTGGAAAGGCGGGCCAATGATTGGCGGTCGAACGCTGTCGCGGCCGCGCCCACGCATCGTTATCCGGCCAGAATCGATTGCGCGCGCCGTGACGCGCCGGGCCCGCTCCCCTAGCATTCGAGGCGGCCGCAACAAAACAGAACATGGCCGTGCGATGACGTCCGCATGGGATGTCGCATCCAAAGGGAGACGATATGCCGACCCATATTCTTCGAATCGTCCTTCTCGCCACAACCGCTTTCGGTTCGGTGGCGGCAGCTCAGACTCCGCTTTCCGACGAGGCCGCGCAGGCGCCCGCCTCCGGCGTGCCGGCCGGCAGCGCCTCGGCATCCGCTCCGAATAGCGGCCCGGCAGGAACGATCGAGGATATCATCGTGACGGCGCGCCGCCAGGAGGAGAGCATCCAGCGCACGCCGGTTGCCGTGACGGCGATCGGCACGGAGGCGATCAAGAATGCGCAGATCGTCGACGCCATCAGCGTCCAGCGCACCGCGCCCAGCCTGTCGGTGCAGACGGGCTCACCAGGAAATTCGGGCTTCACCTATATCTCGATCCGCGGCGCCGGCACGCTGAACCCCGGCGTCGCCAACGATCCGGCGGTCGCGATCTATGTGGACGGCGTCTACATCCCGCGGCCCTCACAGGGCGTCACAGAGCTCAACGACATTGCGCGCGTCGAGGTGCTGCGTGGTCCCCAGGGCACGCTGTTCGGCCGCAACACGACCGGCGGCGCCATCAACGTCATCAGCGCCGACCCGACCGCCGAATTTGGCGGCCAGGTCCGCGCGCAGGTCGGCAATTACGACTACCGGAACATCGGCGGCATCCTGAACCTGCCGATCATGGGCGATGAGCTTTCCGCGCGCCTCGTCTACGACTTCACTGATCGAGACGGCTATGGGCACAATGCCACGCTCGACCGGGACAGCAATGATCGCCGCAGCCACTTCGCCCGCGCCAAGCTGCGCTGGGCACCGGGCAATGGCGACTGGAGCTTCGTGCTGTCGGGAGATTACAACAAGATTACAGACCACGGCCAGTTCGTCGGCCTCGGCGCGTTCTCCGCCACGGCCAATCCGTTGATCGGCGCCGTTGCCCCGACGCTTGCTCAATATCTCCATACGAAGGAGAGCTGGTACACGAATTACGGCCAGCCTCGGTCGAACAACCCATATACGGGTGACCGGTCGCGTTTCGTCGGGCCGGACCGCTTTACAACGGGGAACCTGCCTTATGATTTCCTCGAAGCCTATGGCGGTGCGCTGACGGTCACCGGCCGGGTCGGCAACTTCGACGTGAAGTCGATCAGCGCCTATCGCTACAGCAACTCGATCGGCCTCAATGATCTCGACGGCACACCCGTCCAGATATTGTCGAGCGAGAGCTTCTATCTATCCGATCAATATTCGCAGGAGCTGCAGCTTTCCGGAAACCTGACCGACCGCTTGAGCTTCATCCTCGGCGGCTACTATTCGACCGAGAAAGGTGCCGAAGGGTCGCTGGCGCAGACCTTCGGCTCGTTCGGCCCTGCCGCGCCCGCGCCGAATTTCGGCTACGGCATGAACCTGTCGGACGTTAAGAACGAGTCGCTCGGAGCATTCGGCCAGGCCTATTACCAAGTCACCGACGCGCTGCGGCTGACGGCTGGTCTGCGCTGGACCTGGGACACGCGCGAGGTCGTGCTGCACAACGTAACGAATGTTGCGCTGAACAGCTGCTCGCCTGAACTCACCATCCAGTCCGACTTCGAGGCACCTTGCACCTTCGCCCGGAAGGCCAAATTCGATTATCCTGCATGGACTTTCGGTGTCGACTATCAGGCAAATGATGACATCTTCATCTATGGCGTGACGCGGCGTGCGTCGAAGGCGGGCGGATTCAACATCCGCAATGGTTCTGCCAATACGCCGCCGTTCGCCCCGGAAAAGGTGGAAGACGTCGAGTTCGGCCTGAAGATGACCTCGCCCGACAGGCGGGCCCGCGCCAATGTCGCACTTTTCTACTCCTGGCAGTCCGGCGTGCAGAGGAACGCCAACGCGCTCGTTCCCATCGGCGGGAGCCTGACGACGACGCAGTATCTGCAGAACGCCGGCAAGCAGGAGGTCTACGGCGCTGAAATCGAGCTGGGATATGTGCCTTGGGAGGGCATGACGCTCGCTGCCAATCTCAGCCTGCTCGACGGCTTCTATGTTCCGGGCAGCTTCACCGAGGTGCGGGACATTCCGGGCGCCAATCTGCCCGGTTGCGCGCCGGTCCCGGGCAATGCGGCCGCGTCGCGCTGCATCGTCGACCGCAGTTCCGAGACGATTCCGCAGCTCCCGAAGACGCAGCTCAATCTCAGCGCCACGCAGAAGATTCCGCTCGACATCGGCAAGCTGACGTTGTTCGTCAACTATGCCTATATTGGCTCGCAGGTTTCCGACACCCAGACCGCCGATCCGCGGCAGTCGGCAGACGTACGAGCACGGCTGGCCGAGCAGGATCGACTGGCCAAGATCAAGGGATATGGCCTGCTCGATGCCCGCGTTTCGCTGGAGCTCGATAATCCCGGCCTAGAAATCTTCGCGTTTGCGCGCAACATCACTGGAGAGAAATATGTGACCCGGCGTTTCGTCGCGCTTTATTCGAGCCTTGGGACAGCGCTCGATTATATCGGCAGCCCCTCGGTCTACGGCGTCGGCGCGACCTTCCGTTTCGGGACCAACTGACGGGGAAGAAGGCGCGCCACGGTACGGGTAATGGCGCAACGCCGATACTCCGTCCGCGGCGCTAAAGACATGGGCTTAGGGCGCAGAATCCTGCCCGGCTAAGATGGGTGCGGTTGGAGTGGAGAGGATCAGTATGTCCGCGGTTGCCGAACTCATCGCCTATGCGAAGTCGCCGGACCCTTTCCGGACGGCGCCGGATCATCTCGCGGAGCTGCAGCTCGAAGCCGCCCGCGAGCGATTCGCCGAGCGGCGTCAGCAGATCAAGGTGCTCGACAAGCGTGCCCGCGAAATGGGTGTGGACCAGATCGAGAGCCTGGAGGACCTGGTCCCGCTGCTGTTCGCGCATACGAACTACAAGAGCTATCCGGAGGCCTTCGTCGACAATGGCCAGTGGAAGCACATGAACATGTGGCTGGGCACTCTGTCGACTTACCCGACCGGCAATATCGACGTAAATGGTGTGGAGAATGTCGACGACTGGATCGACCGCTGCCACGAGGCCGGCCACTATCTCTTTGCATCAAGCGGAACCTCGGGGAAATCATCCTTCCTGAACCAGACGGTGCAGGACCGCGAATATGCGGTCGCCGCCTGCCTTCACGCCTTCACCTTCTCGGCACCCGACTATGTCCCGGACCATAGCCGCGTCGTCTTCACGCAGATGCCTCCAAAGGGCACGCACAAGATGACCGAGGTGAGCACGCTGCATTTCAGCCGCTGGGCCCGGCCCGGCGAGCTCTACCGTATGACCGACGAGCCGATGCTGGCGACCGATACGATGCGGCCGGCTCAGCTCCGCCGGCTGCTTGCAGCCGGCAAGGTCGGCCCAAGCGAGATTGCCGCCTACGAGGACGAGGTCGCCGAGCGCCAGCGGCGGAGGGCCGCGGCGCTCGAAGCCTGGATCGACAAGATCTACGAGAAGCGTCACGAGCCGCTCTATATCGGCATGATGTGGGGCCCGGCCTGGAACGTCGTGCAGCGGCTTCGCGACAAGGGTGTCAAGGACGGCGACTTCCATCCGCAGACGCTGATGTCGATCGGCGGTGGCACCAAAGGCGCCAAGCTGCCGCCGGATTACAAGGAGCAGATCACCGGCTTCTTCGGGCTGACGCCGGACCGGATTACCGGCTCCTACGCGATGGTCGAGATGAGCGGCTTCTGCGCCAAGATCCAGCCGACCGAATCCTATGCGGTGCCGCCCTGGATCGTGCCGCTGGTCCTCGACAAGAGCGGCGAGAAACTGCTGAACCCGGCAGCCGGCAAGGGCGAGGTCGAGGGGCGAATGGCCTTCTTCGATATCCTCGCGGACGGCCGGTGGGGCGGCATAATCTCCGGGGACAAGGTGCGCGTCGAGTTCGGATCTCGCCTGGAGGGCGTGAACGTGCCGGTGGTGCACGAGGTCAACCGCTACATGGATCTCGAGGAGGGCGAGGACAAGCTGACCTGCGCCGGCTCCATCGACTCCTATGTCCGCGGCTCCATCGCCGCCTGAACGGGAGACAAGGCCATGCTGCACAAGGCAGTCGAACGCAGCGGGGGCATCCTCGTCCCGCATGTGATCAAGGGCAAGACGATCATCGACGCCCAGATCGAGCATCGCTCGCGCGCCAGCGGCGATGTCGTCCTCACACCGAACATTGATCTCGATTCGCTGATCTGGCCTCGACGTGAGACGGGTCCAGCATTCGACACGCCGGTCGGAGAGATCATCGACTTCCTGGTGGAAGTAGGCAAGGCCCTTGACTTCGACCGCAACGCCTATCTTCAGGACGCGGCAATCCGCAACCTTCGCTGCAACAATCTCGGTGCGCGAATCCTGGAGAATTGTTACCGCGACATCCGCCATTTCTTCGAGCGTGAGGCGATCGTCGCCGAGGCCGAGGGGGCGCTCGGTTCGCTGGATGCATATGACGGCTGGCAGGAGCGCACCGTTCGCGGAAGCACCGTATCCATCCGCGCCTTTCCGCCGCGTGTCGTCCACATCCTCGCCGGCAACGCTCCGATCGTGCCGCCGATCACCATCGTGCGGGGCGCACTCAGCAAGGGCGTGCATTTGCTGAAGATGCCGTCGAACGACATGTTCACGGCAACCGCCTTGCTGCGCACCATGGCCGATGTCGGGCCGAACCACCCGGTCACGCGCTCCTTTTCCGCCGCCTATTGGCGGGGCGGCGACGCGGCGATCGAGAGCCATGTCTTCCGGTCCCAATATTATGACAAGCTCGTCGTCTGGGGCGGCGAGGCGGCTGTGCGCCATGCCATGAAATATGCTGCGCCCGGTTTCGAGATCATCTCCTTCGACCCCAAGGTCTCGATCTCGCTCATCGGGCGCGAAGGGCTGGAGAGCGAGGCGCGCATCAAGGAGGTAGCCGCGCGCTCCGCGGCCGACATCGTTGCCTTCAACCAGGACGCCTGTAGCTGTGCGCGCTTCCAGTTCGTCGAAGGGGCGACCGACGATGTCGACGCCTATTGCGAAGCCTTGGTGGAAGCCATGGGGCAGGAGAGCCGATATGGCGCCGGCTCCGACGGCCCGGTGCCGCCCGCTCCCGTGCTCGAAGAACTCGACATGCTCGGCATGCTCGAGCCGGTCTACCGCGTTTTCGGCAAACCGGACGGCCGCGGCATGGTGATCCGGTCGAGTGAACCGGTCGCCTTCAATCCGGGCGGAAAGCTGGTGAACGTGGTCGAGGTGCCGACGCTTGGCGACAGTGTCCAGCACGTCACCGTCGCCACACAGTCGGTCGGCGTCTATCCGCCCGAACGAATCCCGGAGGTGCGCGACGGGCTGGCCAGCGCGGGTGCGCAGCGCATCGTCGGCCTCGGCAACATCAATGCCGGCAAGTTCGGCGGCCTGCCGCACGATGGGGGCTGGCCGGTGCATCGCATGATGCACTGGGTGGTCACGGAATAACCGCGGGAACATCGGAACATGACTGGTCTCTCTCTCGACAGCTATCGCCTGCTCGGCCGTTCGGGCCTGCGCGTTTCGCCGCTCTGCCTCGGCACCATGACGTTCGGCGAAAGCTGGGGCGCGGACGTGGCGGAGTCACGCCGGATCTTCGACGCCTATATCGACCGCGGCGGCAACTTCGTCGATACCGCCGGCTATTATGCGCAGGGGCGGTCGGAAGAGATCACCGGCACGTTCGCGCGCGAAAAGCGCGACAGGCTGGTGCTGTCGACAAAATATTCGCTCGCGGTCACCCAGGGGGACCCCAATGCAGCCGGTAACGGCCGCAAGAGCATGATGCGCTCGGTCGAAGACAGTCTGAAGCGGCTTGGGACAGATTATATCGACCTGCTCTTCCTGCATGTATGGGACGACACGACCCCGGCGGACGAGATCATGCGAGGATTCGATGATCTCGTCCGACAGGGCAAGGTGCTCTACATCGGCATCTCGGACACGCCCGCCTGGCAGGTGGCGCGCCTCCAGACCATGGCCGAGCTGCGGGGCTGGACCCAGCTCGCTGCGCTGCAGGTCGAATACAGCCTGCTGCAGCGCGCGACCGAGCGCGACCTGATCCCGGCTGCAAAGGCCCTCGGTCTCGGCGTGATGCCTTGGTCGCCCCTTGGCAGCGGGCTGCTGTCCGGCAAATATGCGACCGGTGCGCAGCTGCCGTCCGATCCTGCGGGCGGGCGCGGCGACATGATCGCGGCGAGCGGGCGCGTAAATCCGGCGGCGGTCGCCGTGGCCGATGTCGTGAAGGCGCTGGCCGACGATTTGGGCGTCAGCTCTGCGCAGGTTGCCATTGCCTGGACGCTCGCGAACCCTGCCGTGACGTCACCTCTGATCGGCGCGCGCACGCTCCGCCAGCTCGAGGACAATATCGGCGCGCTGAATGTCGACCTGACGGCGGAGCATCTCGCCCGCCTCGATGAAGCCAGCCGCATCGACCTCGGCTTCCCGCACGACTTCCTTGCCTATGATTTCGTCCGCGCCGGCCTGACCGGTGCGACGAGCCTGCGCACGCGGACATGAGATTACCGCGTGCGGAAGGGGGCCAGGGGCCGCTCGTGGTGACCCCTTGGCTGAACGTTACAGGCGTCCGCTGCGCACCAGCCGGCCGGGACGCATCCCGGTCGGCTTGCCGTCGCGCTGCGTCACCACGCCGTTGACGATCGTTGCACGATAGCCTTCGGCGTCCTGGACAAGGCGCCGGCCGCCCCCGGGGAGATCATGGGTCACATGCGGCCGGCGAAGTTTCAGTCCCTGATAATCGATGATGTTGATGTCGGCCTTCTTTCCGGCCGCGATACGTCCACGATCCGATAGGCCGAGCAGATCGGCATTGTCCGCGCTCAGCGCCTTGACGGCCTGTGCGAGGGGAATGCGCCTGCCCTTCCTGTCGCGGGTCCAATGGGCGAGGAGAGTGGTTGGATAGCTGGAGTCGCTGATCAGGCCGTAATGGGCGCCGCCGTCGCCAAGTCCGATGACGCTGTCGCTATCGATCATCATCTCCAGCGCGGCATCCAGGTTGCCGTCCGCGAAGTTGGAGAAGGGGGCAAGAAGCACCGCCTGCCCTTCGTCCTCGAGCAGCAGCTCATAGGCCATCTCGACGGGGCTGATCCCGCGGCTGCGCGCGCGGGCAGCGACGCTGGCATCCCCGGCCGGCTCATAGTCGGGCGTGATCCCGAGCGGGTAGAGGCCTTCGAAATTGCGCAGGAGCAGGCGCATGCCCTCGGGCCCTTCGCTCGGGTCCTCCGTCAGCAGGCGCTGTCGGACGTCTGCCTGGCGCATTGCCGCGAGACGATCGGCGAGGGGCCTTGCCGCGAGCGAGGCGTAGCTTGGACAGAAGCTGAACGGGTTGAACGAGGTGTCGAGGCCGCAGATCACGCCCATGGGCCGCGGGAACACCTGTGCCTTGAGCTGCGTGCCATAGGTCTGGTTGCAGGCCCGCAATCGCTCCATCGTCCGCTTCCAGCCGGTGCGGTCGCTGTTCCACTGCGCAAGCGAGTAGGTGACCGGCCGGCCGGATTCACGAGCCAGGCGGATCAGCAGTTCGACATCGAGTTCATAGTCCGCGGTATCCAGGTTCGGGATCATCTGGATGACGCCCCGCCCGATCCGGCCGACTGCGGCAGATATGGCGGCGAGTTCGTCGGCAGCCGCATGGTAGCTTGGAATATGCTCTCCGTCGCCGCGCCTGTGTATGGCGGTGCGGGACGTGGCAAACCCGACAGCGCCGGCAACGATGCCTTCCGTCGCCAGGGCTGCCATATGCTCGAGATCGGCGGCAGTGGCAGGCTCGCGGTCGAGGCCTCGCTGCCCCATCACATAGACGCGCAGAGGTGAATGCGGGACATAAGCGGCAACGTCGACGTCCCAGTTGCGCCGGTCGAGCGAGTCCAGGAAATCGGGGAAGCTCTCCCAATTCCAGGGAAGCCCTTTCGCCATGACGGCCTCGGGGATATCCTCGACACCTTCCATGACGCTTATGAGCGCGTCGCGGTCTTCCGGCCGGCAAGGCGCGAAACCGACGCCGCAATTGCCAATGACGACGGTCGTCACACCATGGCAGGAGGAGGGGGCAAGCCGGCCGCTCCAGGTCACCTGTCCGTCATAATGGGTGTGGATATCGACGAAGCCGGGTGTGACGAGCAGCCCCGTGGCGTCGACCTCCTCTACGCCATGCGCGACGATCCGACCGATTGCCTCGATCCGGCCGTCGGTGATCGCTACGTCGGCGACGAAAGGCTCGCCGCCCGTCCCGTCGACGACGGTCCCGCCGCGGATCACGAGGTCAGGGATGTCGTCCATGTTTCTCTCCTGTCTCACCCGGCGATCGCGTCGAGGACTTCGCCGTCGGCGGTCTCTTCGGTCACCCACTTGCACATGCGGCGGACCGGCTCGATCGCATCCTGCTTCTCCATATTGTGCTGCATGGTCGCCGCGGCACCCAGGGAAACCAGGCGTTGCGCGCCCTGGAAGGCAAGCCGATCGCGGAGCTTTTCCTTGAGCGCCTCTGGAAAGATGCCGATCGTCTGGGTGTAGGCGTTGACCGAGCGGACGGCGGTCTCGACGTCGTCGACCGGCACGATGTTGCCGACGCGACAGGCAAGCTGGCGCGAGAAGTCCACAGGAAAGTCTTCCTGGCTGACGATAAGGGCTCCTTCGTTCTCGCGTCCGCCGAAAACGCGATATTCGTCCTGCAGCCTGTCCGTCGTCAGAACATTCGGCACAACTCGCGGCGTAGATTAGCGGAGTGCGGGCCTCGTCTTGGGGTTGATGTTAAGCGGCGAGCTTGCGGTGTTGCAAGCGCCGATGCTCGATGGTCTGTCGCT
>Ga0180222_1000678_pt1 | contig 46034 bp, 33 predicted proteins | sample eDN5th37CKraftOP_FD_151336 | JGI IMG/M metagenome (GOLD analysis project Ga0180222, IMG submission 151336) | Enriched Organic Plus compost microbial communities from Emeryville, California, USA - eDNA 5th pass 37_C Kraft OP (version 2) (version 2) ...
GGAACATCTCGGGGTGCGCCAGGCAATAGCGTATGGCGCGCTGCCCCAGCGCGGGATTGGTCGCCACCGTGGCCTCGCCGTCCAGCGTCTTGTCCGCGCCGGCGTCCAGGGTACGGATGGTCACCGGCCGGCCGTCCATGACGCGGACCACCGACGAATAGGCCTCGTACTGCTCCTCTTCGTCCGGCAGTTCGGGCCGCCCCATGAACAGGAACTCGCTGCGGAACAGCCCGATGCCCTGCGCGCCGCTGGCGCGCGCCAGCGGCGCCTCGTCGGGCAGCTCGATGTTGGCGTTCAGGGTGACGGCGATGCCGTCCAGGGTGACCGCCGGCTCGTCGCGCAGCGATTCGAGCTCGGCGCGCTCGCGGGCATACGCGCAGCGGCGCGCGCGGTATTCTTCCAGCACGGCCGGCGGCGGGTTGACCACCAGCGCGCCGGTCTCGCCGTCGACGATCAGCATGTCGCCGTCGCGCACCAGCGTGCGGGCGTTGCCGGCCGCCACGATGGCGGGCAACCCCATGCTGCGCGCCACGATGGCCGTGTGCGAGGTCGCGCCGCCCAGGTCGGTGACGAAGGCGGAAAAGCGCCCGCCGCGCAACCGGATCATGTCGGCCGGAGAGATGTCGTGGGCTACCACCACCAGCGCCTCGTCGCCGTCCGACGGCGTGGACAGCGGCAGCGGCGGCGGGGGCGAGCCCGACAGTACGTTGAGCACGCGCTCGATGACCTGCCGCACGTCGCCGCCGCGCTCGCGCAGGTATTCGTCTTCCATGGCGGCGAACTGCTCGCCCAGGATCTGGCCTTGCGTGGTGAGCGCCCATTCGGCGTTGTAGTGGCGCTGGGCAATCAGCGCGAGGGTCTGCTCGGCCAGCGTGGGGTCGGCCAGCAGCATGCCGTGCACGTTCAGCAGCGCGCCCAGCTCGCGCGGCGCGTCGGCGGGCAGGCCGTCCGCCAGCTGCTGCAGCTCTTCGCGGGCCATCCGCAAGGCCTGCAGCAGCCGGTCGCTTTCGGCGGCGACGTCCTGCGGGCCGATGCGGTAGTGGGCGACCTCGAGCGCGGCCGCTCCCATGACGACGGCGCGCCCGATGGCGTAGCCGCGGGCCACGCCCTGCCCGTAGAGGCAAAGAACGGGGCCGGTCGGACCGGCCCCTTCGGCCTGCGCGGGAACCGCCGGAACGGGATCCGGCAGGCCGGCCGAAGCGGACCGCGGGGGCGTCTTGCCTTTATTGCTCTTCACCGAACTTGCCATCGAACAGGGCCTGCATTTCCGCCAAGGCCTGTTCGGCATCGGCGCCGGTCGCTTCCAGCCGTACCGTCACGCCCAGGCCGGCCGCCAGCATCATGACGCCCATGATGCTCTTGGCGTTGACCCGCTGCGCGCCCCGCGAGATATGGATCTCGCTGTTGAACTTGCTGGCCAGCTGGGTGAGCTTGGCGGCCGCCCGCGCATGCAGCCCCAGCTTGTTGCTAATGATGACATCTAGTGTAGGCATGGTGTTTTCTTGGTGGCAAGCGGCCGGGACGGGAGTATCGGAAAACGGGATCAGTCGACGCGCAACACGCCCTGCGAGGCGCCGGCCAGCGCACGGGCGCCCGCCTGGGCAAGCGGCAGGTCGCGGTAGTTCAGCACCCTGAGCAGCATGGGCACGTTGGCGCCGGCCAGAACTTCGCAGGCAATGCCCCGGCTGCGCGCCAGCCGGGAGGCCCGACAGGCGACGTTGGACGGGGTGGCGCCCACGAGATCGGTCAGCACCAGCACACCGGAGCCGTCGTCGACCTGCGCGACGGTCTCGCTCAGGCGCTGGGCGTCGATATCCGGGTCGTCGTCGGCCTGCACGTCGTAGATGGCCACGCGTTCCAGCCGCCCCAGCGTATGCCGCGCGCAATCGGCCAGCGCCGACGCCAGCGGCGCGTGCGCGACCAGCACGACGCCTATCATGACCGGCTTCCCGTGCCGCCCCCCGCCGCGGCCTCGAGCGCCTCGGCAAAGCGGCCGGCCACGTCGTAGCCGGTCTGCTCGGCGATCTCGACGAAGCAGGTGGGACTGGTCACGTTGATTTCGGTGAGGTAGTCGCCGATGACGTCCAAACCCACCAGCAGCAGCCCGCGGGCGGCCAATGCCGGCCCGACCGTGCGGGCGATTTCGAGGTCGCGCGCGGACAGGGGCCGGGCTTCGCCGCGGCCGCCTGCGGCCAGGTTGCCGCGCGTCTCGCCGGCCAGCGGCACGCGCGCCAGCGCGTAGGGCACCGGCTCGCCCGCAATCACGAGGATGCGCTTGTCGCCCAGGGCGATCTCGGGAATGTAGCGCTGGGCCATGATGCTGCGCGTGCCGTCGGCCGTCAGGGTTTCCAGGATGGCGTTGAGATTGGGCTCGCCGGCCTGCAGGCGAAACACGCCGGTACCGCCCATGCCGTCCAGCGGCTTGACGATCACGTCGTGGTGGGCGGCATGGAATGCCTTGATCCGGCTCATGCTGCGCGTGACCAGCGTGGGCGCCGTCAGCGCCGGGAACTCGGTGATGGCCAGTTTCTCGGGATGGTTGCGGATGGCCGCGCCCGCGTTGAATACCCGAGCGCCCGCCGCCTGCGCATACTCGAGCATATGCGTGGCGTACACATACTCCATGTCGAAGGGAGGATCCTTGCGCATGAGTACCGCGTCGAAGCCGGCCAGTTCGGCGTCGGCGGCCGGCCCGCGCCCGCGCCACCAGCCATGGCCATGCAGGTCGGCATCCGGCACCAGCTCGATCGGCAGGCAGGCCGCGAACACCCGGTCGCCGTCGATGAACAGGTCGGGCTGCAGCGCCACGCTGAGCGTATGTCCGCGCGCGGCCAGCGCACGCATCATGGCAACCGAGCTGTCCTTGTAGGCCTTGAGCTGCGGCAAGGGATCGACGATGAACAGGACATGCATGTTGGAACCATCCATGGACGGCCGCGCGCCCTTGCGGGAACGCGCGGCCGGGATGCGGGAGGGAATCAGGAGGCGGAATCGCCCGACTTGGGAACGCTTTTCTTGCGGGGAGCCAGCACCATGACCATCTGCCGGCCCTCGAGCTTGGGCATGGCCTCGACCTGGCAGATCTCGGTCAGGTCGTCGCGCACCCGCTCGAGCACCCGCATGCCCAGCTCCTGGTGGGCCATTTCGCGGCCCCGGAATCGCAGGGTCACCTTCGCCTTGTCGCCTTCTTCGAGGAAGCGCCGCAGGTTGCGCAGCTTGACCTGGTAGTCGCCTTCGTCGGTCGCCGGGCGGAACTTGACTTCCTTGACCTGGATGACCTTCTGCTTGGAGCGCGCTTCGGCCTGGCGCTTCTGTTCCTGGTACTTGAACTTGCCGTAATCCATCAGGCGGCAGACGGGGGGTTCGGCGTTGGGCGCGATCTCCACCAGGTCCACGTCGCTTTGTTCGGACAGGCGAAAGGCATCGGCCAGCTTGACGATGCCGAGCTGCTCGCCTTCCAGTCCTATCAGGCGCACCTCGGGGACGCGGATCTCACCATTGATGCGATGGGGCTTGTCGGTTGCGATGTTGACGACTCCTTGAAAATTGAGCGGGAAAACTCAGGCGGCCTGCGCCTCGGGCTGACCGGCATCGCGGCGTTCGGAAACGTCCCGGCGCAGCCTGTCCGTGAACGCGGACAGCGGCATGACGCCAAGATCGACTCCTCCCCGGCCGCGAACGGCCACCGCGCCGGCCTGGCGCTCTTTCTCTCCCACTACGAGAATGTAAGGCACTTTCTGCAGGCTGTGCTCGCGGATTTTATAAGTGATTTTTTCGCCACGCAAATCGCAATCGACCCTAAAGCCTTGTTTTTTCAGGCTTTGCGCGATTTCGGAGGCATAATCGGCGGACGGCTCGGAAATGCAGCACACCACCGCCTGCACCGGCGCGAGCCAAGGAGGCATGGCGCCGGCGTGGTTTTCGATCAGCATGCCAATGAAACGCTCCAGCGACCCCAGGATGGCTCGGTGCAGCATGACCGGCGTGCGGCGCTGGTCATGCGCGTCGACGTATTCGGCGCCCAGGCGCTGCGGCATGGAGAAATCCACCTGGATGGTGCCACACTGCCAATGGCGGCCGATGGCGTCCTTCAGGGTGTATTCGATCTTGGGGCCGTAGAAGGCCCCGTCGCCGGGGGAAACCTCGAATTCGCAGCCGCTGCGGCGCAGGCTGTCCATGAGCGCGGACTCGGCCTTGTCCCAGATCTCGTCGGAGCCGATGCGCTTTTCCGGGCGGGTCGCCACCTTGTAGAGCACCTCGTGGAAGCCGAAGTCGCGGTAGACCTTCTGCAGCAGCACGGTGAAGGCCGCGCATTCGTCCTGAAGCTGGTCTTCGGTACAGAAGATGTGGCCGTCGTCCTGCGTGAAGCCGCGCACGCGCATCATGCCGTGCAGCGAGCCCGAGGGCTCGTTGCGGTGGCACTGGCCGAACTCGCCGTAACGCAGCGGCAGGTCGCGGTAGGAATGCAGGCCGGCGTTGAAGATCTGCACGTGGCCCGGACAGTTCATGGGCTTGAGTCCGTAGACGCGGTTCTCGGACTCGGTGGTGAACATGTTCTCGCGGTAGTTGTCCCAATGGCCGGTCTTCTTCCAGAGGGAAAGGTCGAGGATCTGCGGCGCCTTGACTTCCTGGTAGCCGTTGTCGCGGTACACCGCGCGCATGTACTGCTCGACCTGCTGCCACAGGGTCCAGCCCTTGGGATGCCAGAAGATCAGGCCCGGGGCCTCGTCCTGGAAGTGGAACAGGTCCAGCTCGCGGCCTATCCTGCGGTGGTCGCGGCGCTCGGCCTCTTCCAGCATGTGGAGGTAGGCGTCCTGCTCCTCGCGCGTGGCCCACGCCGTGCCGTAGATGCGCTGGAGCATCTCGTTGTTGCTGTCGCCGCGCCAGTAGGCGCCGGCCACCTTCATGAGCTTGAAGACCTTGAGTTTGCCGGTGGAAGGCACGTGCGGGCCGCGGCACAGGTCCACGAAACCGCCCTCGCGGTACAGGCTGATCGTCTCGTTCGAGGGAATGGAGGCGATGATCTCGGCCTTGTACTGCTCGCCGATGCCACGGAAGAACGCCACGGCATCGTCGCGCTTCCATTCCTCGCGCACCACCGGCTCGTCCCGCCGCGCCAGCTCGGCCATCTTGCACTCGATGGCTTCCAGGTCTTCCGGCGTGAAGGGGCGCTTGTACGAGAAATCGTAGTAGAAGCCGTTCTCGATCACCGGCCCGATGGTGACCTGCGCGTCCGGGTACAGTTCCTTGACGGCATAGGCCAGCAGATGGGCGGTGGAATGGCGGATCATGTCCAGGCCGTCGGGATCCTTGGCGGTCACGATGGCCAATTGCGCGTCGCTCTCGATGCGATGGCTGGTATCGACCAGCCGGGGCTTGCCCGCCGCGTCGGTCAGGCGGCCGCCCAGGGCGGCGCGCGCCAGCCCGGCGCCGATCGACTGCGCGACCTCGGCCACGGTGACGGGCCCGGGGTATTGGCGCTGCGAACCGTCGGGCAGGGTGATCTGTACCATCGAGATAATCCTGTGAGCGAAAAGAAAACGCGGCCTGGAGCCGCGTTCGGGTGTCTGCTTGGGTGGAGTCTTACCAGTTCACGGGGCGAATCCGACACAAAGAAATCAACGCGACATCGGGCGCAAATTCGGGAGCGTCGTAGTTCGTGTCATGGCGGTTCGGCGGGACGGGCGCATTAATGCCCGGGAGGCGGGTTTGCCCAATTGTAGCATCGGCTCACATCCGTGACGGCGCCGGGCCTGAGCAGGCATCGCCTTCCGGGAACAGGCTGCCGGGTCAATATGTTTCAAGCGGAAACCTTTGCCGACATTAACATATTTTCAATAGTTCGACTTTCCCGCCCCGTTACAATGCCGCCGATCCGCAACGCCTGCCGCGGCGGGCGGTCCGGCTGCAGCGCCCGCGCGGGGCACGCGGCCGGACGCTCTCTTTTGCGCAATAAAAAGGACTTCTCGTAAATGGTCAAACGCGTCGCCGTCATCGGGCTGGCGTTCCGGTTCCCGGGCACGAACAAGAATGATTACTGGCCCGATCTGCTGGACGGCAAGGACCTGGTTACGCGCGTCGACCCCGAACGCTGGGCCACCGATGCGTTTCTGCATCCGAGCAAGTCGCACCCGGGCACTTCCTACACCTTCTCGGCCGGCTCGATCGGCGACGTCGCCTCCTTCGACGCAGGCTTCTTCGGCATTTCCCCGCGCGAAGCCGCCCTCATGGACCCGCAGCAGCGCCTGCTGCTCGAGTTGTGCTGGGAAGCCATGGAAAACGCCGGCGTGCCGCCCTCGTCGCTGCGCGGCAGCGATTGCGGCGTCTATATAGGTATCGCCAGCGCCGACTATTCCTACCGGCTGACCGACGATCTGGGCGCCATCGACGCCTCGATGGCCACCGGCAACACGGCCAGCATCGCCGCCAACCGGCTTTCCTACGCCTTCGACCTGCACGGGCCCAGCATGGCCCTGGACACAGCCTGCTCGTCCTCCCTGGTGGCCTTCCATCAGGCCTGCCAGGCCATCCGCTCGGGCGAGATCGGCCAGGCCATCGCGGGCGGCGTCAGCCTGCACCTGCATCCCAGCGGATTCATTTCCTTCTCCAAGGCCTCGATGCTCTCGCGCGCGGGACGCTGCCAGGTATTCGACGCCGACGGCGACGGCTATGTGCGCTCCGAAGGTGGCGGGCTGTTCCTGCTCAAGTCCTACGAGCAGGCGGTAGCCGATGGCGACCGCATCCTGGCGGTGGTGGCCAACACCGTGGTCAACACCGACGGCCGCAAATCGGGCCTGACGGTGCCCAATTCCGAGGCGCAGATCCAACTGCTGCGGCGGGCCTATGCACAGGCCGGCATCGCGCCGGCCGAAGTGGATTACCTCGAAGCCCACGGCACCGGCACGGCGGTGGGAGACCCGATAGAAACCTACGCGATCGGACAGGCCCTGGGCCGCGAGCGCCCTGTCCGCAACCCGCTGCCGATCGGGTCGATCAAGAGCAACATGGGCCACCTGGAAGCGGCCTCTGGCGCCGCCGGGCTGGTCAAGGCGCTGTACTGCCTGCAGCACCGCGAAGTCCCGGCGACCATAGGCATCCGCACGCTCAACCCCAAGATCGATTTCGAGGGCTGGAACATCGAAGTCGTGCGGGAACGCCGCAGGCTGCGGCAGCACGGCCCCCTGGTGGTGGGCGTGAACTCCTTCGGTTTCGGCGGTGCCAACGCCCACGTCATCCTGCAAAGCCCCGAACCGGCCGCCGCGCCCGATACCCGCAAGCTGGCGCAGACCGCCCCGATTCCGGTAGTGGTGTCCGGCCGCACGGCCGAAGCGTTGCAGGCCGCGGCCGCGGACATGGCCGATACGCTGGCGGACCTGAAAGGCGCCCAGTTCTACGATGCCGCCTATCACGCGGCCTACCGGCGCGACTGGCACGAGCACCGCGCGCTGGCCTTCGGCACGTCGGCGCGCGCGGTCGCCGCGGCGCTGCGCGAGTTCGCGGCCGGCAACCCCGACCCCGGCATCGTGCAATCGGGCACGGCGGTGGCCCAGCCCCACGGCCCGGTCTTCGTGTATTCCGGCAACGGCTCACAATGGGCCGGCATGGGCCGGCAGTTGCTCGACGATCCGCTGTTCGCCGAAACGCTGCACGAGATCGACGCCCTGTTCCGGCCCTACGCCGGCTATTCGCTGGCCGACGAACTGGCCGGGCGCAACGGCGAAGGCCGCTACGCCTATACCGAAGTCGCGCAGCCGGCGCTGTTCGCCGTGCAGGCCGGCATGACCCGCATGCTGCAACAGCGCGGCCTGCAGCCCATCGCGGTGGTCGGCCACAGCGTGGGCGAGATCGCGGCTGCATGGGCCTGCGGGGCGCTGACGCTGGAACAGGCGGTGCGCGTCATCTACCATCGCAGCCGCCTGCAGGGCACCACCAAGGGCCAGGGCCGGATGACCGCCGTCGGGCTGGACCGCGACGGCTTGGCGGCGCTGCTGCAGGAGCTGGCGCTTTCGTCGCTGTGCGTGGCCGGCGCCAACAGCTCATCGGGTTCGACCGCCGCCGGCCATCCCGACCAGCTGGACCGCCTGGAAGCGGAACTGGCCCGCCGCCGGGTGCCGTACAAGCGGCTAGACCTGGACTATGCCTTCCACAGCCCCGCCATGGATCCGGTCCGCGAGGAATTGCTGGGCGTGCTGGACGGCCTCGCGCCAGGCCCGGCGGCCGTGCCTTTCCATTCCTCGGTCACCGGTGCGTCGCTGGAGGGCCGCGAACTGGACGCGGACTACTGGTGGCGCAACATCCGCGAGCCGGTATTGTTCCAACCCGCGGTGGACGGCCTGGTCGCGCAGGGCGCCAATATCTTCGTCGAAATCGGCCCCCACCCCGTGCTGCGCGCCTACCTGAACAGCGCGCTGAACGATGCCGGCCTGCGCGGGCGCGTCATCGCCACCGCCACCCGGGGCGACGACGCCCCGGCCAAGGTACGCGCCGCGGCGGGGCTGGCCGTGGCCGCCGGCGCCACGCCGGACTGGCAGGCGCTGTTCCCCTGGACGGGCGAACACGTCGACCTGCCCGGGTATCCCTGGCAGCGCGAACGCCACTGGCACCCCACCACGGCGCAATCGCTGGGCCTGCTCGAGCAGAGGCGCGTGCACCCGCTGCTGGGGCACGCGCTGGCCCAGCACGCCCTGACGTGGGAAAACACGCTGGACACGATGCTGCACCCCTGGCTCGCCGATCACGTAATCGACGGCGCCACAGTATTCCCCGGCACCGGCTACGCCGAGATCGCGCTGGCCGCGGCGCTGCAGGTCTACCCCGGAGCCTGCGCGCAGGTCGAGGAACTGGAATTCCACTCGCCGCTACTGCTGGCCCAGGAACCCTCCAAGCAGTTGCGCGTACAGGTCGACCCGGCCGACGGACGCTGCATCCTGGCCGCGCGCGAACAAAGCGGCGGCCAGTGGACCGTCCATGCCACCGGCCGCCTGCTGCAGCAAGCCAACCTGCTGGCGCTGCGCGAGCCGCCGCCCCAGCGGCGCGGACGGGCCCGGCGCTTCGACGGCACGCAGCACGCGGCGCTCACCCGGGCCGCTGGCCTGGACTACGGCCCAGCCTTCCGGCTGGTGGACGACGGCTGGCACGAAGCTCCCGGCACGGTCGCGGCCCGCCTGCTGCCCGCGGCCGGCGGGGAAGACGGCCTCCTGCTGCATCCTGCCCTGCTGGACTGCACCTTCCAGCTCATCATCCAGTTGCTCAAGGACGACCCGGCCATGGGCCGCGGCGTGGCATTCGTGCCGGCCAAGATCGGCCGGCTCACGCTGCGCGCCGGCGCGGGGGCCCCCGTCCTGGCCCGCGCCCGCCTGCTGCGCCGCTCGCCGCATTCGCTGGTGGCCGATTTCGCGCTTTTCGACGCCTCCGGGGCCCAGGTCGCGGCGATCGAGTCGGCCCGGTTCCGCTCGATCCGGCTGCGCGCCTCGGCCGCCGTCGAACCCGACGCACTCGACTACATCGGCAGCGTGCGGCCCCATCCCGCCCAGCCGCGCGCCAGCGCCCCTCTGCTGCCAGCCGACGCCCTGCACGGCATCCTGGCCCGGCACGCCGAGGCCCCCGGCGGCTGGCCGCGCGCCGAACGCTACGCGGCGGAGGTCGACCCTCTGCTCGACAGCCTGTGCGACCAGTTCGCCATCGAAGCGCTGCGGGCGCTGAGCGAGGACGGCGTCCATCTCGATTCCGAAACCGTGGTGCGCTGCCGCCAGCAGGCCTCCGGCGCCGGCCCCCTGCTCAATGCCGTGCTGGAGCGGGCCGTGGCGGGCGATCTCGCCGTCACGACACCTTCCGGCTGGACACTGGCGCCGGCCGACCCGGACACGCCTGCGGCGGCGGACATCTGGAACAGCCTGGTGCGGGAGTACCCGGACTACTTCCCGGCGATCCAGGCCGTCGGGCGCGTGGGCCTGCATCTGGCGGCGCTGCTGCGAGGCGAGCGCCCGCACGACGGCGGCCGCACGGACGGGACGCCCACCCATGCCGCCGCCGCGGCCCTGCTGCTCGGCCCGGACGAAGCCCATGCGGCGGGCCGCGGCCTGGCCGAAGCCCTGGGCCAGGCCCTGCCCCGCGCCCGCCATGCGCGGCTGTCCGTGCTGGAGTTGGGCGCGCAGGGACCGGTCTTCGGGGCCGCCTGCTGCGCGGCCCTGGATTTCGCCCGGGCGGACTATACCTACGCGGCGATGGAGGAGGAGCTGCCCGAGCCGGCACAGCGCCTGCAGGAAGCCTTTCCCGACGCCGACCTGCGCGTCGCCGCGTCCGGGACGGCCGATGCCGGCCCCGGCTTCGACCTGGCGATCGTGCATGCCGACTTCGGCACCCTGGCCCAGGCCCTGAGCGCGCTGGAATACGCCCATGCGCGGCTGGCCGCGGGCGGCACGCTCGTGCTGTGCGCGCACCACCCGGCGCAATGGATAGATTTCGTGCTCGGCGCGCGGGCCGACTGGTGGGTCGACGGCCCGGCCGGCGCCAAGGTTTCCAGCCAGCAACCGGCCGGGTTCTGGATGCAGCGCCTGGAACAACTGCTCGGCGCGCCCTGCGGCGCGCCGGTGGAATTCGCGCCGCAGCGGACGGCGGGCGCCTATCTGCTGGTCTGCCGCAATGCCCGCGCCGCCCAGGCGGCGGAAGCCGGCCGCGCCGGCGCCGAACCGGACGCCTCCAGCTGGCTGGTGCTGGCCGACACCGCCGGGCCTTCGGCCGGACTGGCCGACCGCGTGGCAGACGGCCTGCGGGCCGCCGGCCGGCAGGTGGCGCAGGCCGCCGCGGCCGATGCCGAAGCGGTGGCCGAGCAGATCGCCCGCCTGCGATCCCGGGGCTGCAGGCTCGACCATGTCCTCCTGCTGTCGGGCTTCGGCTGCGCCGACGCGGCCGACGGCCCCGAGGCGCTGGTCGCACGCCAGGCCGACCGCTGCGCGGCCGCGGCGGCCGTGCTGCAGGCGTGCGAAGGGTTGCAGGCCCCGCCCGCGCTGTGGCTGCCGACGCTGCATGCCATGCAGGCGCTGGCCGGCCCCCTGCCGGCCGGCCCCGACGGCCGCGAGCGCCTGCACGAGTTGAACGACGCCGCCGTGTGGGCCTACGGGCGCACGCTGATGAACGAGAGCCCGGGACAGGTACGGCTGGTCGACCTGCCCGACGCGCAGCCCGGCTCGGTGCAGGCGCTGCTGCGGGAATTGCTGCAGCCCGGTGCCGAACAGGAAATCGTCCTGGCCGCCGACGGCGCGCGCATCGCGCCCCGCCTGGCGCTGCTGCCGCCCGGACAGGCCTCGGCGGACCCGCACGCCGGCGTGCGGCTGGGCTTCGAATTTCCTGGCCAGCTGCGCAATCTGCGGTGGGAAGCGGCGCCCCCCGCCCCGCTGGCCGACGACGAAATGGAAGTCGACGTGCGGGCTACCGGCCTGAACTTCCGCGACGTGATGTACGCGCTGGGACTGCTGTCGGACGAGGCGATCGAGAACGGCTTCGCCGGCCCGACGCTGGGGCTGGAATTCGCCGGCGTGGTGCGCCGCGCCGGGCCGCGCGTGGCGGGCTACCGGCCGGGCGACGCCGTGGTCGGCTTCGGGCCGGCCAGCTTCGGCACCCGCGCGGTCACCCGCGCGGACGCGATCGCGCGCATTCCCGCCGGCTTTTCGTTCGAGGCGGCCGCCACCATCCCCAGCACCTTCTTCACTGTCTACTACGCACTGGAGCACCTGGCGCGCCTGGAAGAAGGCGAATCCGTACTGATTCACGGCGCTGCAGGCGGCGTGGGCATCGCGGCCATCCAGTTCGCGCAATGGCGCGGCGCCGAGATCCACGCCACCGCCGGCTCGCCTGAGAAGCGCGATTTCCTGCGCCTGATGGGCGTCGAGCATATCTACGATTCCCGTTCGCTGGGCTATGCCGACGAGATCCTGGCGCGCACCGGCGGACGCGGCGTGGACGTGGTGCTGAATTCGCTCGCGGGCGAGGCCATCAACCGCAACCTGAGCGTGCTCAAGCCCTTCGGCAGGTTCCTGGAATTGGGCAAGCGCGACTTCTACGAAAACACCCGCATCGGCCTGCGCCCCTTCCGCAACAACATCAGCTATTTCGGCATCGACGCCGACCAGCTCATGCGCGAGCGACCCGCGCTCACGCGCCGGCTGTTCGGCCGGATGATGGCGCTCTTCGAGCAGGGCGTGCTGCACCCGTTGCCCTACCGCGCCTTCGAAGCGGGCCAGATCGTCGACGCCTTCCGCTACATGCAGCAGGCCCGGCAGATCGGCAAGATCGTGGTCACCTACCGCGACGGCCTGCGCGCGGCGCCCGTCGCGGCCACGGCAGCGCGGCCGGCGCTGGCACTGCCGGCCGACGCCACCTACCTCGTCACCGGCGGCCTGGGCGGCTTCGGCCTGCGCACCGCCCAATGGCTGGCCGACAAGGGCGCGCGCCATCTGGTGCTGGCGGGACGTTCCGGCGCGGCCTCCGAAGAAGCACAGGCCGGCGTGGCCGCGCTGCGCGCGCGCGGCGTGACAGTGGAAGCCGCGGCCTGCGACATCACCGACCGCGAGGCGCTGGCCGCCTTGCTCGCGCGGGTGCGGGCCTCGCTGCCTCCGTTGAAAGGCATCGTGCACGCGGCGACCGTGATCGAGGACGGCCTGGCGCGCAGCACTGACCGCGGGCAGCTGTACCGGGTGCTGGCGCCCAAGGTCCTCGGCGCGGCCAACCTGCACGCGCTCACGCTGGATGCGCCGCTGGATTTCTTCGTCCTGTACTCTTCGGCCACGACTCTGTTCGGCAATCCGGGCCAGGGCAATTACGTCGCCGCCAACGGCTGGCTGGAAGCGCTGGCGCAACGGCGGCGGGCGGCCGGCCTGCCCGCGACCTGCGTGCGCTGGGGGGCGATCGACGACGCCGGATTCCTGGCGCGCAACGAAAAGATCAAGCAGGCGCTGCAGGGCCGCATGGGCGGCCGTGCCCTGCCCGCAGCGACCGCGCTGGCGGCGCTCGAGCAGATCCTGCTGGCAGACCGCTCGGGCGTCGGCGTACTGGAGCTGGACTGGAAGGCGATCAGCCGCTTCCTGCCTTCCGCCGGTTCGCCCAAGTTCGAGTTCCTGGCGCACCGTTCCTCGGGCGGCGAGGCCGACGACGGGCAGGCCGACGACATCGCGGGCATGCTGCAGACGCTGGAGCCCGCTGCCCTGCACGCGCGCGTGGTGGAAATGCTCAAGTCCGAGGTGGGCGAGATCCTGCGCCTGCCGGCCGACCGGATCGACGCTTCGGGTTCGATCTACGACATGGGCCTGGACTCTCTGATGGGCGTGGAGCTCGCGGTGGCGCTGGAAGCGCGCTTCGGGATCCGCCTGCCTGTCATGGCCCTGAGCGAAAGCCCGACGATAGAAAAGCTGGCCGAGCGCCTGATCGGCCTGCTCAAGGGCGAATCCGCCCCCGACGATGCGGACCCGCTCGCGGCCCAGGTGGCCCGCGTCGCCGCCCAGCACGCGGCCGACGCCGATGCCGAGGCCATCGAGCGACTGGCCGCCGAACTGAAATCGGGCACGCATGCAGCGTCCCGCATGATACGCTGACGCCGTGCCCGATACCCGCAAGACTTCGCCGGGCCTCACGGCCCGGCTGAAAGACAAGCTGATCCAGCAGGCGCTCGAGCGCAAGCTCAGGCAGGCACAGTCCGCGCCGCCCGCGGCCCTGCCCGGGCGCCCCGGCACGCCGATCGCCGAGCAGCACTACAAGTTCGCGCTGCACCCGGGCTACCAGCAATTGCGCATCATCAACGAAGGCGCCGCCCGCCTCGGCATAGACAGCCCCTTCTTCAAGCTGCACGAAGGCTGCGCCGGCGCGCAGACCCGCATCGACGGGGCCGACTACGTCAATTACGCCTGCTACAACTACCTGGGCATGTCGGGCGACCCCGACGTCTCGCAGGCCGCCGTGCAGGCCATCGAACGCTACGGCACCTCGGTGTCGGCCAGCCGTCTGGTATCGGGCGAGCGTCCCATCCACCGCGAACTGGAACGCGCGCTGGCCGGGCTCTACCAGGTAGAAGACGCCATTACCTTCGTCAGCGGCCACGCCACCAACGTCTCGACCATAGGCTATCTGTTCGGGCCGAACGACCTGGTGCTGCACGACGAGCTGATTCACAACAGCGTGCTGCAGGGCACGCAGCTCTCGGGCGCCCGGCGCCTGCCGTTTCCCCACAACGACTGGCAGGCCCTGGACCGCACGCTGGACGAACAGCGGCACCACTTCGAGCGGGTGCTGATCGTGCTCGAGGGCATCTACAGCATGGACGGCGACTACCCGGACCTGCCCCGCTTCGTAGAGGTCAAGCGCCGCCACCACGCTTTCTTGATGGTGGACGAGGCGCATTCGCTGGGCGTCATGGGACGCACCGGCCAGGGCATACGCGAGCACTACGGCCTGGCCGGCGCGGACGTCGACATCTGGATGGGGACGCTGAGCAAGACCCTGGCGGGCTGCGGCGGCTATATCGCCGGCGAAAGCGCGCTGGTCGAGCACCTGAAGTTCCTGGCCCCCGGCTTCCTGTACAGCGTCGGCATGCCGCCGCCGGTCGCCGCCGCCTCGCTCGCCGCGCTGGAAAAAATGCGGCGCGAGCCCGAGCGCGTGGCCACGCTGCAGGCGCGCGGGCAGTTCTTCCTGGAGCAGGCTCGCGCCGCCGGCCTGGATACGGGTTCCTGCGCGGGGCTGGCGGTGGTGCCGGTCATCACGGGCAGCTCGCTGCGCGCCACGCGCCTGTCCACCGCGCTCTTCGCGCGGGGCATCAACGTCCAGCCCATCCTGTATCCCGCGGTGCCGGAAAAGTCGGCCCGGCTGCGCTTCTTCCTTTCCTGCCTGCACACGGAAGCGCAGATCTCCGAGACCGTGCGCATCCTGGCCGACGAAAGCGCGCGCCTCTGAAGCGGCACGGCGGTGGCGCGCGCCCTCCCGCGCCTTTCCCGATGCATGGCCTGCCGCGTTCGGGCCGCGATCCTGGCACGCGCGGCGATCCCGCGCAGGCAGAGCCTAGGCCATCAAACCCATCCAGCCCAGGAAGGCAGGGGCCAGCTCGTGCACATCGAGATCCTGGCGCTGGCCGCCGGACGGCGCCTGCGTCGACCACACCAGGTAGTCGGTATCGCCCCCGGGCGGCCCCAGCCGGCGATAGACCTTGTCCATGATGGGTACGTGGTCGCCGAACAGGCACAGGCCGCCCGGCCGCGGCGAGCCTGCCAGCGCGCCGGCCAGGCGCTCGAGCATGGCGTCGGCGTTGCGCAGGTGGCGCGCGTAGGCGACCAGTTCCTCGCAGCCCGACGGCATGGCCGCGGCCAGCACCTGGCCGGCGTCTTCCGGCGCGACGCGTTCCCAGTGCAGCGGGCCGTGGTTTTCCATGGTGATGACATGCACGTACAGCGGCTGCCGGCCACCGCCGCCCAGCATGTCCGCGACCCGTTCGGCCACCGCCCGGTCTCCGACATAGGCTCCGGCCCGCGCGGCGGCCCCGAAGCCCGCGATATCGATGAATTCGTCGAACCCCAGGGCCGGCAGCACGCGGTCGCGGCGATAGAAGCGCCCGTCGTAGGGATGCACGCAGACCGTGCGGTAGCCCAGCGTGCGCAGGTACGACGCGAGGGTAGGCACGCCCTGCCGGGCCAGGCGCCGGTACGGGTTGTAGCGGTGCGCGCCCAGCGCGGACTCGGGCAGCCCGGCCAGAAAGGCGAATTCGGTGCGTACCGTGTTCGCGCCCCAGGCCCCCACTTTCAGGCTGCCCCAGAGCGCGCCGCGCTCGCGCAGGGCGTCGAAGCGCGCCAGCACGTCCGGCCGTACCAGCGGGGTGTAGCGCCGGATGTCGAAGAAAGATTCGCTTTGCACCACGACCAGGTCGGGCAGCGCGGCCGGCGGGGCCCCGGCGGGCATGGCGGCGCCGGCGAAAGGCCCCGCCTCGCGCAGCGCGTCCGGCACCGGTGCCCGCTCGGCCCGCGCGCAGCCCCAGAGGGAAGCCGCCAGGCCCAGCCGCCGCAAATCGGAGACGGCGTCCGCGCCGCAGGCAGGCAGGCGCCGCCCGGCCGCCGCCGCCAGGGCCAGCCCGGCCAAGGCCGCGGCCGCGGCCGCCCCCAGGAGGCGGGCCGGCGCGAGCAGCGCGCCCGCTTCGGAGCCGGCCAGGGGCGCGCGCGCCGCCGCGGCCACCGGGGGCTCCAGCGCCAGCCCGGCCCACAGCGCCAGCCCGTAGCCGGCGGCCGCGGCCAGCACCGGCCCCGCGCCCAGAAACGGCAGGTACAGGCGGGGATGCCGCAAGGCATCGGCGAAATAGGCGAAATCCGGATAGACGAAGGGCTCGCGCAGCGCCCGGTACTTGGCGTGGTTGACCAGTGCCAGCACGGCCTCGATCGCCAGCACGTTCGCCGCGGCGAACAGGGGCCGCCGGAACAGGGCCAGTTCGAGGGCGAAGACGGCGGTCCATACGCCCGCATGGACTGCCAGCGCGGCGACGGGACGGCGCCACGGCGGCGCGGGGCGAGGCCGCAGCAGCAGGGCTTCCAGGACGAAGGACAGCGCCAGCCCGCCCAGCCAGGCCGGCAGCACGGCGGGCCAGAACCCGTCAGGCACGGTAGTCCAGCCAGCGCAGGATGCGCGCCGACACCGACGGATGGATGACCGAAAGCAGCCAGCAGCCCAGGTTCAGCGGGAAGGGAAAGCTGATACGCGGCCGGTTGCGGGCCAGGCCGCGCCGGATGGCGCGTGCGGCCCGGTCGGCCGGCCACAGGAAGGGCTTGGGGCCGGGCATGCCCTCGCACATGCGCGACTGCACGTAGCCCGGCATGACCACATTGACCTGCACGCCTTCAGGCGCCAGCCAGTCGCGCAACGCCTCGCCGTAGGCCTTGAGCGCGGCCTTGCTGGCGCAGTAGCTGGGGGTAAGCGCCAGGCCGCGGTAGGCGGCCAGCGAGCTGACCAGCGCGATCTGCCCGCGGCCGGCCGCGCGCATGGCCGGCAGCACGCCCTCGACGGTGGCGAAGGCGGCCTTGACGTTGACCTCCAGCAGGTTCTGGATGTCGTCCCAGGCTTCGCCCTGCCCCTGCGGCCCGATATTGATGTTGACCCCGGCGTTGACGATCGCCAGGTCGGGCAAGCGGTCCGGCGCCAGGCCGCGCAGCCAGGCCAGCAGCGCCTCGGTGTCGCGTACGTCGAGCACGCGGGTCTCGGCCTGCCCGCCCAGGGCGCGGCATTCGCCGGCGAGGGCCTCCAGGGCAGCGGCGTCGCGCCCCTGCAGTAGCAGCGCCGCGCCCGCCGCGGCGTATTCGCGGGCCAGGGCCCCGCCTATGCCGCCGGTGGCGCCGGTGATCAACACCCTGCCCGGCGCGCTCACGGCGCCCTCCTCCCGCCGCCGGCCCGCCGGCCTTGTCCGGCAAGGAGCAGGCACCGCCCGGGCAGCCGCACGCGTCCGTTCATAGCAACTCCTCCAGCGGGCTGCGCTCGGCCAGCAGACGGCGCACGCAGGCGTCCACCGCCAGGGCGATGCCCTCTTTGGAATAGAAGCCCCCGTTGACCTGGGTGGTGTGGATGACCGTATTGCGAAAACGCGTGAACAGCGTCATGTCGGGGGGCTCGGCGTCCTGCCAGAACCGGTCCAGCCCTCCCTGGAAGGTCAGGCCGGGCAGGCCGTAGATCGAGCGGCCCAGCGCGATGGTGGGCCGCGAATGCACCAGCGCGGAACCGCCGACGGTGCTGTTGACGGTCACCACCCCCGCCGTCTGGCCCAGCAGCGTGGGCAGATGGCCGGTATCGAGGTATACCGTGCGGTCCAGGATGCCGAACTCGCGCGCCCGGCGCCGGGTTTCGCCCTCGTGGTCGTCCAACCCCGGGTCCAGGGGGTGCCGCTTGACAACCAGGCGGGCGTCGGACGGCGCGTGCCGGGCGAAGGACGCCATGACCGTGGCGATGACTTCCCCCATGCCGCAAAAGCCCGAATGCATGCGTATCTGCGTGTCGCTGTTGAGCTGTAGCGGCAGCAGATAGAAGGGATGGTCGTCGCGGATCAACCCGGCAATGGCCTGGGCATCGCGCCGGCTGCGGCCGCGCAGCGACAGCGCCTTGCGCAGATAGGCGCCGTATTCTTTCCAGGCCGAATGCGGCGCGTGGCCGCGGTATCCCGGATAGGACCAGCGGTTGCGCAGCCCGTGCGCGTGATAGACCACGTCGTGCCAGGCGCGCGCCGCGAAGGCGGAGCGGAAGGCCTGCCCGTTGCGGTAGCGCGGCACGCGGGCGCCGACCTCGCGATACCAGTCCGGGTCGCGCGGCAGCCGGGAATCGGCATTGACGCCGCCCCGCTCCAGGGTGAGCCAGTAGGGGCGGAAATAGCCCTCTTCGAAGACATGCACGCGCACGCCGGCCGGGCGGGCCGCGGCGATGGCCGCGCGGTGCACCGGGCGCTGGTCGCCGAACAGCACCAGATCGGTCGCCCCCTGCCCAGCCAGGAAGTCGGAATAGAACGCCGGCAGGCCCTCGGCGGCACCGCGATAGGCATGCGCGCCCGACAGCGGCCAGAAGGCCTCGTCGCCCACGTTGAAATTGACCTTGGCCACGCGGGCACCCGCGGCGCGCAGCGCCCGCCCCAGCTCGGCGAAGAAGGGCGCACAGGGTCCCTGCAGAAAGACGAAAGTGCGTGCCTGGCGGGATGCCGTCATGGAAAGGAGGGAAACTTCGGGCCGGACCGCGGCCGGCGCCGGACCGGCCGGCGGGCTGGCGTTCGAAAGCAGGAAACCGCCCATCGGCCTTATGCGGCTTCAGGAAAGCCCATGGTATTTCCTGCCCAACGCCACGGTCGCGGAGAAAAAGCCCTGCTTGCTGCCGCAGTCGTAGCGCTCGCCCGAGTAGCGGTGGCCGAACACCGGGCGGTCCTTGAGCATGGCGGCAATGCCGTCGGTGAGCTGGATCTCGCCGCCCGCGCCGGGCGCGGTGGCGGTAAGGTAGTCGAAGATCTGCGGCTCGAGCACGTAGCGCCCCACCACCGCCAGCGTGGACGGCGCCTGTTCCGGCTCCGGTTTCTCGACGATGCTCTCGACCCGGTAGGTATCGTCGCCCACCAGGGGGCCGGAAATGATGCCGTACTTGCGACTGTCCGCGCGGTCGATGTCCTGGATGCCCAGCACGCTGCCGCCGGCCGAATGCGCGACCTGGATGAGCTGGCGCGTGGCCGGGGTTTCCGCGTCGATGAGGTCGTCGGCCAGCAGCACGGCGAAGGGCTCGTTCTCCACCGCAGGGGCGGCGCACAGCACCGCGTGCCCCAGGCCGAGCGGAGCGGACTGGCGGATGTACAGGCACTTGACGTGCGGCGGCAGGATGTTGCTGACCGATTCGAGCAGTTCCTGCTTGTGCTTGGCCACGAGCTGGGTTTCGAGTTCCGGGGGCAGCGAATCGAAATGGTCCTCGATCGCGCGCTTGTTGCGGCCGGTGATGAAGATGAGCTCGGTGATGCCGGCGGCCACGGCCTCTTCGGCCGCGTACTGGATCAGCGGCTTGTCCACGACGGGCAGCATTTCCTTGGGCATGGCCTTGGTGGCCGGCAGGAAGCGGGTTCCGAGCCCCGCGACGGGAAACACGGCTTTGCGTATAGGTTTCATTCTTGCTCGCCAGGACTGAGCCACGCACTGTTGCTGCTGCGCCGCACCGGATAGAGGGTGGAATGATACCCTATGAGCCAGGCCCCGATTCATGGCTTCCCGGGCCAATTGTTATAGATGGCAAACACTTCCCCCGCCCCTGCCCGCGCGGGGCACGAGGAGACCCCCCTTGAACCTGCCCCTTCCCGCCCCGCTGCAAGACATGCCGGAATGGGCCGAGTTCAAGGAAGCGGCCCGGCGGGCCGGCGCGACGGCGCCCGCCCTGCGCATCCTGGACGCGGCCGGCATCAAGGTGGATCTCAGCGCGCAGTCGCTGCCGCCCGGGCTGGGCGAGGCCGCCCGGGCCCTGCTGGAGGCCCGTGGCTTCGAGCGGGCCCGCGCCGCGCTGTTCCGCGGAGATCCCGTCAACCCGACCGAGGGCCGCGCCGCCTGGCATACCATGCTGCGGGCCCCCTCGCCCGTGGCCGAGGTGGCCCGCGAGCGCGCCCGTCTGCTGGCCTTCGTGCAGAACGCCGACTCGGAGCGGCGCTGGCACAACGTGCTGCACATCGGCATCGGCGGCAGCGACTGGGGCACCCGGCTGACCGCCGCGGCCTTCGGCTACCGGCGCGCCTGGCGGCGGATACGTTTCGTATCGAACATCGACGGCCACGCCATCGAAAGCGGCATCTCCGGGCTGGACCCGCACGACACCCTGGTGGTGCTGGTGTCCAAGTCCTTCACCACCGCCGAGACGCTCGAGAACGCCCGCCGCGCGGTCGAATGGCTGCAGGCCGCGGGCATACCCAACCCCTACGAGCAGGTGGTGGCCATCACGTCCCGGCCGGAAGCCGCCCGGGCCTTCGGGATCCCGGCCGGGCACATCTTTCCCTTCTGGGAATGGGTGGGCGGGCGCTTCTCGCTGTGGTCGTCGGTGTCGCTGGCCACCGGCCTGACCGTGGGCATGGACGTCGTGGGCGGCATGCAGACCGGCGCGGCGGCCGTGGACGACCACTTCCTGAATGCGCCGCTGGCCGAGAACGTACCGGTGCAGATGGCCCTGGCCGCGGTGGTCAACCGCAACGTGCTGGACTACCGCACGCAGAATCTCTCGGTCTACGATTCGCGCCTGTTCTACCTGGTGCCCTACCTGCAGCAGCTGGAAATGGAATCGCTGGGCAAGTCGATCGACATCGCCGGGCGGCCGGTGAGCGTACCCACCGGGCCGGTGGTCTGGGGCATGCCGGGCACCGACGCGCAGCACACCTTTTTCCAGTGGCTGCACCAGAGCAGCGACGGCGCGCCGGTGGATTTCATCGTCTGCCAGCATGCCGACCACGGCTGGAAGGAACACCACCAGCAGTTGCTGGCGCACTGCCTGGCCCAGCGCGAAGCCCTGCTCAAGGGCAAGCCCTACGAGGCCGCGCTGGAAGAAACTCCCCACCCGGACCCCGAGCACCGCGCCTGGCTGGCACGGCACAAGGTGCATGCCGGCGGCCGGCCCTCGACCCTGGTGGTGCTGCCCCGGCTCACCCCCTACGCCCTCGGCGCGCTGGTGGCGCTGTACGAACACAAGATCTTCGTGCAGGCGCTGATCTGGGGCATCAACCCCTTCGACCAATGGGGCGTGGAATTCGGCAAGGCGCTGGCCAACCGCATCCGCGCCGAATGGCGGGGCGAGGCGGCGCCGGGCGCCGCCGACCCGGCCGGGCGGGACCCCTCCACCGCCCACTGGATCCGGCAGTTTTCCCGCCCTTCCTGAACCGGCACGCCAGGCGCCCGCCGGCGCCTCAGGGCTTGCGCAGCAGGCGCGCCAGCCAGCGCCGCCAATAGGCAGCCCGGGTAGACACGCCCTGCAGGCGCCATTCGGCCAGCTCCTGCAGGGCCCGTTCCGGAGTGGTGTAGCGGCGGGTAGCGCGGCTGACGTAGGTGGGATACAGGATCAGCGTGGCCGCCACCAGTTCGTCCAGCGTCAGGCGCCGGCTGCGCCTCTGCCGCACCGCGTCGGTCAGCCCCATGTCGCGGGTCAGGCCCCAGCCCGCGTAGAAGGGCTGCCCGTAGGTCGCCACCGGCCGGCCGCGCAGCAGGGCTTCGAAACCCGCCAGCGAAGTCAGCACGTGGACTTCGTCGACCTCCCGCAGCAGATCGTGGAAAGGGATCTCGCCCAGGATGCCGTCGCACCAGCGCGCGGCGTCGGCCTCGCCCTCGCCGGCCAGACGCAGGCCGGCCCGCACGTCCGGGTGCGGCTTGTACAGCACGCAGGCGTCGGGATTGGCCTCGCGCACGGCCCGCAGCAGACCCAGGTTGTGCCGGATGGACGATGCGCCGTAACGGATCGAGGCGTCGGTCTCGACCTGCCCCGGCACCAGGATCACGCGGTTCGCACCGGCCGGCCGGCGCCATGCCTGCCCCTCCAGGTTGTACTTGGTGATGCCCAGCTCGCAGATGCGGCTGCGCAGCGCCGCGGCGCGGGCCAGGAGTTCGCCCGGGAACTCGGCTTCGGCCAGCAGGCGCTCCAGCCGGGACGGCGCCGACGCGTCGTAATAGATGCCCAGATCGTCCTGGACCCAGGACAGCGGGCGCACGAAATCGGCACCCAGCCCCACCGAGCGGATGAAACCGTCTTCCAGCCTCACGACGGCGGCGGGCGCCGGTCGCCCGGCCAGGGCTGCGTCGTGCTTGCGGCCCCAGACCACCAGGGTCTCCCCCGCCCGCATCCGGCGCGGGCTGCCCACGAAGCGCACCTGGCTGCCGTCGAAGAACTCGCGCACGAAGGGCTTTTTCCACCCCGAAAAGGCCAGCGCGCTCAGGCGGGGCGCGTAGCGTCCGCGCATGCGCCGCTGCAGGGCCAGCCAGGCCAATACGATCTCGGGCGCGCAGCGCCGCCCCGTTTCCGGGTCCACGTAGCGGGCATAGCGCACCAGCACGCCGTACACCAGTTGCTCGAGCGAGGCGCGGCCGCGCCGGGCGGGCGCCGGCGATTCGTCGCGGCTCAGGCCCCAGCCGGCGTAGAAAGGCATGCCGAAGACGCGCAGCGGCCGGCCCCAGACCAGGGCCTCGAAGCCCATCTGCGAGGTCACGGCATAGACCTCGCGGGCACCGGCCACCAGGGCGGCCGGGTGCACGTCGTCGGCCAGCACCCGCACCGAGGGCATGGCGCGCACCGCCTCCAGGTCGTAGTGCCCCCGCTTGCGGCCGGCCAGGACGTCCGGGTGGATCTTGAGCAGCACCGTGCGGCCGGGGTGCTCGGCCACGGCGGCCTCCAGCATGCGCCGGAAACTGTCTTCGTCCGCGCCGCCGCAGGCCACCGAGGCGTCGCCGCGGGTCTGGTCGACCACCAGGACGTAGTCCTGCGGCAGGCCGGGGCCGGGATCGCGGGCATGGTTGTACTTGGACACCCTGCCCTCGCGCCAGGCGGCTGCCAGCGCGCGCGCACGCGACTGCTGCGCGGCATCCAGCGGCGCGGCGATGAACGATTCCAGGCGGGACGGCCGGCCCGCGTCGAGGTAGAGGCCCAGGTCGTCCAGCACCACCGACAGGGGCGGCTCGTCCTGGCCCAGGCCCACGGATCTCAGGAAGCCGTCCTCGATGTGCAGCACCCCCGCCCCGCAGTGCCGGGCGTAGCGCTCGGCCCGCAGCGCGCTGGGCCGCCGTCCCCAGGCCAGCACGCGGTCGGCGGGGCCGGCGTCGCGCGGCGCCCCGTACACCAGGCGGTAGTCGTCCAGCAGCGCCGGCAGCGCGGCGATGCGGCGCATACCGGCCGACAGCACGATCAGCCGCGGCGCGGGCCCGGCCTGCGGGTCAGGATGGTCGTCGCGCATGGCTCAATCGAACAGGTCGGCCGCGGCCAGCGCCGGGGCCTGGCGGTCCTTGTCCGACAGGACGGGAATGCCTTCCAGCGGCCAGGCAATGTCCAGGCCGGGATCGTTCCAGGCCAGCGAGCGGGCCAGTTCGGGGCAAAGGTAGTCGGTGGTCTTGTACAGCACCTCGGCCCGGTCCGAGAGCGCCAGGAAGCCGTGCGCGTGGCCTTCCGGGATCCACAGCTGGCGCCGGTTCTGCGCCGTCAGCTCGACCCCGGTCCAGCGGCCGAAAGTGGGCGAGCCGCGGCGCAGGTCCACGGCCACGTCGTAGGCTGCGCCGGCCGTCACCCGCACCAGCTTGGCCTGCGGGCGCGGCGCCAGCTGGTAATGCAGGCCGCGCAGCACGCCCCGCAGGGACAGCGAATGGCTATCCTGGACGAAATCGACCGCGCGGCCCACTGCCTCTTCGAAGCGCTGCCGGTTGTAGCTTTCCAGGAAGTAGCCGCGCGCGTCGGAAAACGCCTCGGGCTCCAGTATCTTGACGTCGGGCAGGGAAGTATCGAGTATTCGCATCGAATCAGTCCGTCTTGTCGGCCAGCACGTCCAGCAGGTAGCGGCCATAGCCGTTCTCGCCCAGCGCCCGGGCCAGGCGCGCCAGCTGCGCGCCGTCGATGTAGCCGAGACGATAGGCGATTTCTTCCGGGCAGGCCACTTTCAGGCCCTGGCGCGCCTCTATGGTGGCGATGAACTGCGCGGCCTCCAGCAGCGACTGGTGGGTGCCGGCATCCAGCCAGGCGTAGCCGCGCCCCATGACCTGCACGTCCAGCTGGCCGCGCGCCAGGTAGGCGCGGTTGACGTCGGTGATCTCCAGTTCGCCGCGCCGCGAAGGCCGCAGCGAGCGGGCGATATCGACCGCCTGGTCGTCGTAGAAATACAGCCCCGTCACCGCATAGCGGGACCGGGGCCGCTCGGGCTTTTCCTCCAGGCTGGCCGCCCTGCCCCGGTCGTCGAACCCGACCACGCCGTAGCGCTGCGGGTCCTGCACCGGATAGGCGAAAACCGTCGCGCCCGTCTCGCGGGCCGCGGCCCGGCGCAGCATGCCGGTCAGGTGCGGGCCGTGGAAGATGTTGTCGCCCAGCACCAGCGCCGAAGGCGCCGCGCCCAGGAAATCCGCGCCGATCAGGAAGGCCTGCGCCAGCCCGCCTGGGCTGGGCTGCTGCGCGTAGCTCAGGCTCAGGCCCCAGCCCGAGCCGTCGCCCAGCAGCTGCGCGAAGCGCGGCGTGTCCTGGGGCGTGGAAATGACCAGGATATCCCGTACCCCCGCCAGCATGAGCACGCTCAGCGGATAGTAGATCATGGGCTTGTCGTAGACCGGCAGCAGTTGCTTGGAAACGGCCAGCGTGGCCGGGTACAGGCGGCTGCCGGAGCCGCCGGCCAGGATGATGCCCTTGCGCGGCGTCATGCCGCGCATCCCTGCCGGCCGGGCGCGGCGCCTGGCGGGCGGGCGGCGAGCAGGACGTCGAGCACCTGCCCCACCCCGTCCTGCCAGGACGGCAGCGCCAGGCCGAAAGCCGCGCGCAGGCGCGAGGTGTCCAGGCAGGCCTGGGCCGGGCGCGCGGCGCCGCCGCGCGACGACGCCGGCACCGTCCGGATCGCCTCCGGCACGAGCCGCAGCGGCCAGCCCGCCTGCCGCGCGCGGGCCACGACCAGGCCGGCATAGGCATGCCAGGTCGTGGCGCCGGCGGCGGCCAGGTGATAGGTGCCGTAGGGATAGCCCGCGCCGCCCGCCGGTCCGGCCACGTGGCGCGCCACCAGATGCGCCGTCGCGTCTGCCACCAGCGAGGCGGGCGTCGGCGCGCCGAGCTGGTCGTCCACCACCTCCAGTTCGTCGCGCTCGCCAGCCAGCCGCAGCACCGTCTTCAGGAAGTTGCCGCCATGCACGCCGAAAACCCAGCCGGTGCGCAGGATCAGGTGGCGCGGGCAGGCCTCGCGCACCGCCCGCTCGCCTTCGGCCTTGCTGCGGCCGTACTGGTTCAGCGGCGCGACGGGGTCGTTTTCCACATAAGGGCCGGGCTTGGCGCCGTCGAAGACATAGTCGCTGGAATACTGGACCAGCAAGGCTCCGGCCCGTGCGGCCTCCTCGGCGAGCACGGCGGGACCGGCCGCGTTGGCCAGCATGGCGGCCTGCGGCTCGCGCTCGGCCGCTTCCACGTCGGTATGGGCAGCGGCGTTGACGATGACGCCGGGCCGCATGTCGCGCACCATGCGGCGCAGGGAATCGGGACGCGACAGGTCGCATTGCGCGCGGCCGGGAGCCGCCACCGCGCCCAGCACCGCCAGGCTGCGCCGCAACTCGAACCCGACCTGCCCGGTGCCGCCCAGCAGCAGGATGCTCAGGGCCACGGCGCCCCCCCTTCCCGCGCCGCCCCTGGCGGGCTGGCATCGTCCAGCCAGTCCGGATGGTCCAGATACCACTGCACCGTCCTGCGCAGGCCCGATTCGAAGGTTTCCCGCGCGCGCCAGCCCAGCTCGCGCGCCAGCTTGCCGGCGTCGATGGCGTAGCGGCGGTCGTGGCCGGGCCGGTCGGCGACGAACTCGATCAGCGCGGCATGCGCGCGGCCGTCGGGGCGCGGCCGCAATTCGTCCAGCAACCCGCACAGCGCGCGCACCACTTCCAGGTTGGTGCGCTCGCAGTTCCCGCCTATGTTGTAGGTCTCGCCCGCGCGGCCGGCTTCCAGCACCTGCCGGATGGCCGCGCAATGGTCGCCGACGTAAAGCCAGTCGCGCACCTGCCGGCCGTCGCCGTACAGCGGCAGCGGGCGCCCCGCCAGCGCGCGAGCGATCACCAGCGGGATGAGCTTTTCCGGGTAATGGCGCGGACCGTAATTGTTGGAGCAGTTCGTGACGATTGCCGGCAGGCCGTAGGTATGGTGCCAGGCGCGCGCCAGGTGGTCGGCGGCCGCCTTGGAGGCCGCGTAGGGATTGCGGGGAGCGTAGCGGCTGGCTTCGCCGAAGGGCGGGCCGCCCTGCGCCAGTTCGCCGTAGACCTCGTCGGTGGAAACGTGCACGAAGCGGAAGGCGTCGCGCCGCGGACCGTCCAGCGCGGCATGGTAGGCGCGCGCGCATTCGAGCAGGCGGAAGGTGCCGACGATGTTGGTCGCCACGAAGGGTTCGGGGTCGCGGATCGCCCGGTCCACGTGCGATTCGGCGGCGAAGTTCAGCACCGCGCGCGGCGCGTGCTCGGCCAGCAAGGCCGCCACCAGGCGGGCGTCGCCGATGTCGCCGCGCACGAAGACGTGGCGCGGGTCGGCCCGCAGGGGCTCGAGCGTGCGCAGGCTGCCCGCATAGGTGAGCTTGTCGAGATTGACGATGGTTTCGTCCGAGCGCGCCAGCCAGTCGAGGACGAAATTGCCCCCGATGAACCCGGCGCCGCCCGTTACCAGTAGAGTCATGGCCTGCCGTCGCGTACCTTGGCCGGAGTGCTCCGGCGCCATCGCCGGACCCGCCCCGATGGGCCGGATTTTCGCATGGCCGGCGCGGGCCCGGCCCCGGCGCTTGGCAGCCCGGGTCAGCGCGGCGCGGCGCAATAGCCGGCCGCCACGAAATGCGGGTTGGCGAAACCGGGCTTGCCGTAGGCCAGCGGCGCCCCGTCCAGCGTCAGCACCGTGCCGCCGGCGGCCGCCAGCACGGCATGGCCGGCCGCGATGTCCCATTCCATGGTGCGGCCCAGCCTGGGGTAGAGATCGGCCTCGCCGGCGGCCACCAGGCATAGCTTGAGCGAGGAGCCGGCGTTGCGCACGCAGGCCAGCGGCCGGCCGTCCAGGAACGCCGCCAGGGCCTCGGGATCGCCGTGGGAACGGCTGGCCACCACGGTCAGGCCCTCGGCCGGCGGCTCGCGGCAGGCCAGCGCCCGCCTCGCCCCCTGCTCCTCGACGAAGGCGCCCAGCCCCGACGCCCCGGCGAACAGGCGGTCCAGAGCCGGGGCCAGCACCACGCCCAGCACCGGCGCGCCGCCGCGCACGAGCGCCACGTTGACGGTGAATTCACCGTTGCGGCCGATGAATTCCCGGGTGCCGTCCAGCGGATCGACCAGCCAGAACGCGTCGCCGATGGCGGGCACGTCGCCCGCGGCCACGGCTTCCTCGGCCACCACCGGCACGCCGGGCAGCAGCTCGCGCAGGGCCGGCACGATCAAGGCCTCGGCGCGCTGGTCGGCCACGGTGACGGGGGAATCGTCGGGCTTGCCCTGGACCTCGAAATCGGTGCCGTAGACCTGCATCACCACCCCGCCCGCCGCCCGGACGATGGCGATCACGCGTTCCAGCAGTTCGCGGCAGTCGGCAGGGGGCATGGACAACACTCCGGGGCAAGGCCGGCGCGGAATCCGGCCGGATAACAACGGGGAAGCCGAATTGTATAGAATTCTTTAAACACGGAATCGTGGAATAAAATGTTTAATAGTGCCCAACCGCGCCGAGGGACCTTGTCTTTCCCGCCGCGCCTCGCGTCGTCCGTCGACACCCCGCCTACCGTATCCGCCTCCATGCCGACGCCCGCCCCCACGCCCAGCGCCGACCCGCAGAACGACCGCCGCCGCCGCGCGGTCGCCCTGCGGCTGGACGGGGCGACGCTGGCGGAAATCCGCGCGGCCACCGGGCTGAGCGCCCCCACCATCATCGCCGCCCACAAGGCCTATCTGCAAGGCGGCTGGGAAGCCGTGGACGCCGGCCGCCGCGGCCGCCCTCCCGCCGGACGCGCGCGCATCGGCGCGGCGGCCGGGGCCGCCCTGCTGCAGGCCATGCGCGAGGACGCCGCGCGGCCCGCCGCGGCCGGGCCGCTGTGGGACCATGCCCGCATGGCCGACTGGCTGCGCGAACGCCACGGCGTGGACGCGCCGGAACGCGACATGGCGCGGCTGGCCCGGCGCTGGGGCCTGCACGCGGCTTCCATGCTGGAAGCCGCCCGCGCCTCGCGCAGTCCGGCCATCCGGGCCTGGCTGGCCGGCGAATACCCCCGGCTGGCCGCCCGCGCGCGCCGGTCGGGAAGCCGGCTGTGGTGGGTGGGCGAACGCGACCTGCCCGGCCAGGACGCCTGCCTGCTGCATGCCCACACCCCGCGCGGCCGCATGGTTTGGCGGCTGGTCCCGCGCCCGCCGTCGGCCGGCGACTGGCTGGCCTTCCTGGACGCCCTGGCCGGCCACGGACGCGGCCGCGCCCATGCGGTGCTGGCCAACCGCGGCCCGGCCCTGGCCGGCGTCCCGGACTCCCGTATCGAAACCGTTTTCCTGCCGGGCGACTGGAGCCCCGCGCCGCCTGCGGCGGACGCGGGGCCGGCACGCCGCCCTCCCGCCCGGCACCTGTCCCCGGAACCGTCCATGTCCCTGACCCACCTGCAACGCCTGGAAGCCGAGAGCATCCACATCATGCGGGAAGTCGTCGCCGAAGCCGACAACCCCGTCATGCTCTATTCCATCGGCAAGGACAGCGCCGTCATGCTGCGCCTGGCCCAGAAAGCCTTTCATCCCTCCCCGCCGCCCTTCCCTCTGCTGCACGTGGACACGCGCTGGAAGTTCCGAGACATGTACGCGCTGCGCGACCGCATGGCCCGCGAGCTCGGCATGAAACTGCTGGTGCACGTGAACCCGGAAGGCGTGGCCAAGGGCATCAACCCCTTCACCCACGGCTCGGCCATCCACACCGACGTCATGAAAACCCAGGCGCTCAAGCAGGCGCTGGACCAGCACCGGTTCGACGCCGCCTTCGGCGGCGCGCGGCGCGACGAGGAAAAATCCCGCGCCAAGGAACGCATCTTTTCCTTCCGCAACGCCCACCACCGCTGGGACCCCAAGAACCAGCGCCCGGAACTCTGGCGGCTGTACAACGCGCGCAAGCACCCGGGCGAATCCATGCGGGTCTTTCCCCTGTCGAACTGGACGGAGCTCGACATCTGGCAGTACATCCACCTGGAAGACATTCCCATCGTGCCGCTGTACTACGCGGCCCTGCGCCCGGTGGTCGAGCGCGACGGGGCGCTCATCATGGTCGACGACGAGCGCATGCCGCTGCGGCCCGGCGAGGTGCCGATGATGAAGAAGGTGCGCTTCCGCACGTTGGGCTGCTACCCGCTCACCGGCGCGATCGAATCCGAGGCCGACACCCTGCCTGCGATCATCCGCGAAATGCTGCTGGCGCGCACCTCCGAGCGGCAGGGCCGGGTCATCGACCACGACGGCGCCGCATCCATGGAAAAAAAGAAGCAGGAGGGTTATTTCTGATGGCGCACGCACCCGATACCGTCCCCGCGGACATCGACGCCTACCTGCAGGCGCAAGCGCGCAAGAGCCTGCTGCGCTTCATTACCTGCGGCAGCGTGGACGACGGCAAGAGCACGCTGATCGGTCGCCTGCTGTACGAGTCCAAGGCGCTGTTCGAGGACCAGCTGGCCGCGGTGCAGGCCGACTCGCGCAAATGGGGCACCCAGGGCGAGGAAATCGATTTCGCCCTGCTGGTCGACGGCCTGGCCGCCGAGCGCGAGCAGGGCATCACCATAGACGTGGCCTACCGCTATTTCTCGACCGACACGCGCAAGTTCATCGTGGCCGACACCCCGGGGCACGAGCAGTACACGCGCAACATGATCACCGGCGCCTCCACCGCCGACGCCGCCGTCGTCATGGTGGACGCCCGCAAGGGCGTGCTGACCCAGACCCGGCGCCACAGCTACCTGGTATCGCTGATCGGCATCCGGCACATGGTCGTGGCCGTCAACAAGATGGACCTGGTGGACTACGCCGAGCCCGTATTCCGCAGGATAGCCGAGGACTATTCCGGGTTCGCCGCGCGCCTGGGCATCGAACACGTCACCTTCGTTCCGCTCTCGGCCCTCAAGGGCGAGAACATCGTCTCGCGCAGCGACCGCATGCCCTGGTACCACGGGCCGACGCTCCTGGGCTATCTCGAGACGGTCGAGGTCAACGATGCGCGCATGCAGCACCGGCCTTTCCGCCTGCCCGTCCAATGGGTCAACCGGCCCGACCTCGATTTCCGCGGCTACGCCGGCACGGTGGCTTCGGGTTCGGTGCGGCCGGGCGACCGCATCCGCGTGCTGCCCTCGGGCAAGGAAAGCACCGTGGCCCGCATCGTCGCCTACGGCGGCGACCTGCCCGAGGCGGTGGCCGGACAGGCGGTCACGCTGACGCTGGCCGACGAGATCGACATCTCGCGCGGCGACATCGTTTCCGGCAAGGACGATCCGCCCGAAGTGGCGGACCAGTTCGAGGCCACCCTCGTCTGGATGCACGAAGACCCCCTGCTGCCCGGCCGGCCCTATCTGCTGAAGATCGGCGGCCGCACGGTCGCAGCCAGCGTCACGGCGATCAAGCACCAGGTCAACGTGAACACGCTGGAGCACATCGCGGCGCGCAAGCTGGAGCTCAACGGGATAGGCGTGTGCAACATCAGCCTGGACCGGCCGGTAGCCTTCGACCGCTACGCGGACAACCCCGACACGGGCGGCTTCATCCTGATCGACCGCCACAGCAACGACACGGTGGGCGCCGGCCTGCTGAACTTCGCCCTGCGCCGCAGCCACAACATCCACATGCAGCACCTGGACGTGGACAAGGCCGCCCGCGGCGCCCTGAAACAGCAGCGGCCCTGCGTGCTGTGGTTCACCGGCCTGTCGGGCGCGGGCAAATCCACCATCGCCAATCTGGTCGAGAAGAAACTCCATGCGCAGGGCCGCCACACCTACCTGCTGGACGGCGACAACGTACGCCACGGCCTGAACAAGGACCTGGGCTTCACCGATACCGACCGGGTGGAGAACATCCGCCGCGTGGCCGAGGTCGGCAAGCTCATGGTCGACGCCGGGCTGATCGTCCTGACCGCCTTCATTTCGCCGTTCCGCTCCGAGCGCGAGCTGGCCCGGGGCCTGCTGCAACCGGAAGAATTCCTGGAGATCTACGTCAGCACGCCGCTGGCGGTGGCCGAAAGCCGCGACGCCAAGGGCCTCTACAAGAAAGCGCGCAGCGGCAAGCTGAAGAACTTCACCGGCATCGATTCGCCCTACGAACCGCCGGAGCAGGCCGAGCTGGTGCTGGACACCACGGAAATGAGCGCCGACGAAGCGGCCGAGCGCATCCTGGCGTTGCTGAAGGAACGGGGGATATGCTGAGGGCTGTGCGCGCGGGAACCTCTTTCGCGCCGGGGTCATAGCCTGGCCGGACAAGACGCGGCCCGGCGGTCCGGGGCCGCCGGGCCGGCACGCACACTAGGCCCAGGGCCGCACCAGCGACAGGTCGGCCGGTGCCACCTTGCCGTATACCGTTGCAAGTTGCTTGGCGCTAAGGCCGTAAACTTCCTCGAACACGCCGCCCAGCACCGCGCGGTAATCGTTGAGCACCGGCCAGTCGCGATCCTGGTTCAGGCTCTTGGGCCCGGCGAGCCGGACCTGTCGGCCGGCCACCTTGCCGCCGGGCACCGAACCGCCCAGCACCCAGTACACGGTGCCGTAGCCATGGTCGGTGCCCCGGTTGCCGTTTTCGCGGAAGGTCCGGCCGAACTCGGACACCACGACGACCACGGTGCGCTTCCAGTCCGGCCCCATGTCCTCGGCATAGGCTGCCAGCCCGGCGCCCAGTTGCTCCAGCCGGCTGGCCAGGGGCCCGGTGGCGCCGCCCTGGGCGGCGTGGGTGTCCCACCCGCCCACATCGACGAAGGCCAGGTTGAAGCGCTCGCGCATCAGCCTGGCCACGCGCCGGATTTCCCGCGCGAACCCGGAGACGCTGTTGGCGCCGCGGTCGGCCTCCAGCATTTCCTCGTCGAACACCTCGGTGACCTCGCGCTGCAGGGACATGCCCTCGCGCAGCACGGGCTCGAGCGGGCTGCCGCGGTAGCGGCGCAGCAACTCGTCGTGCAGGCCCGGCGGCAAGGCGGCGCCGGGCTGGCGGTCCAGCCCCACGTTGGCGATGTTGCCGGCGCCGCGGAAGGTGCTGGGCAGGCTGTCGGTGAAGGCCACGGCGTCGATACCGCCGGTGGCATGGGCCAGGCGGTACAGCATGCCTTCGGTGGGCGGGCGCTGCTCGCCCTCCTTGCCGGCCATGCCCAGCTCCAGCCATTCCTGTGCCTCGAAGTGGCTGCGCGACACCCCCGGCACGCCGGCAAAGGGCACGAAGACGACCTGGCGTTCGGACAGCAGCTTGCCCAGGCCCTTGGCCAGCGCGGGATGCACGCCCCAGTCGGCGTCGAGGCGGTGCGCGGCCTGCGCGTTGCCCGCTTCGGGGCGGGCGATGGCAAGCGTCGGCCGCGATTCGTAGTAGAAGTCGCTGGAAACCGGCACCAGCGTATTGGCGGCGTCGTAGGCGCCGCGCAGGAAGACGAACAGCAGCCGGGCGTCGGTCGCCGGGGCGGCCAGCAGCCGGGTGGTCATGCCGGCGGCGCCCAGTGCGCCGGCCAGGCCGAGAAAATGGCGTCGGTCCATGGCGATACCTCTATCGATACATGAAGCCGGGCGAGGCCAGCTCCAGGAACAGGCGCTCGCGCGGACTGCCCGCGGCCGGCTTCGCCCGGGAGCCCGGGCGCTTTCCGGCATTCTTTCCGGCCCCGTTTTCCGCGGCCTTTCCGTTCGCCTTTCCGGCGACGCGGGACGGCTCCGCATCCGGCGGCGCGCCCGCGGCCATCCCGGCCGGCGCCGATGAGCCTGCCGGCTTGGACAACGGCAGCCCGCTGACGTTCCTTGCGATCGCCAGCCGGTTGGCCAGTTGCCCGGTGCTGACCCAGTCTGCGCCCTTGAGGGTGTAGCCGTCCGGGGTCAGGCGGCCATACAGCGGCTCGCCCGACAGCGACAGCGATTGCCGGATCACGCGCACCGCGCGCTCGGGCTTGGCGATGCCGGCGGCCTGCACGGCCGAGATCGCGTACTGCATGGGAGACTTGAACTGCTTGCCGGCATTGGCCGCGAACGCGTCCGACGACAGGATATACGCCACGGTCGCCCGTATGTCGCCCTTGGTCCGGTGAAAGACATCGGCCGCACCGTCGACCAGGGCCTTGGGCGGATCGTCGGCCACGAAGTACGTCGCCAGCTGCCGGGCGATATGGCGGGCCGTCGCCGGATGCTGCACCAGAATGTCCAGCACCTGCTCCACTTCCGGCCATCCGCGGCCGCGGATGCGCTGGCCCAGCAGCGTCTTGTCCGAGAAATCGTGCCGGGCCGGGTTGAACTGGAAGGCGCCTTCCTGCTTGTAGTAGGGCGCGAGCTTCCTGGACAGCTTGGGCGGCTGTTCCTGCGTCGCCACGCCCACGCCGGTGAGAATGGCCGCCAGAGCCTGCACGTCGGCCTGCGTATAGCCGCCGTCCACCCCCAGCGTATGCAGCTCGAGCAGTTCGCGGGCGTAGTTTTCGTTGGGCTTGCCCTTGCGGCTGAAGCGGTTGTCCAGGTAGACCTGCATGGCCGGGTGCATCAGCGTGGCCTTGAGCAGGTCGCGGAAATTGCCCAGCAGGTGGGGACGCATGGCGTCCTCGTAGTCCGCCAGCATGCAGGCGATGGGCCCCTTGGCCCAGAAGACGTTGAAGTGGTTGAACCAGAACCAGGCCATCTGCTCGCGCAGCTGCCACGGCGAATAGACCGCACGCAGCACGTGGCGCTCGTCCGCCTCGCGCCGGCACTGCTGGCGCGCCTTGGAACTGGCCATGAGCGCAGCCACTTTTTCCTTGCCGGCGGGTGCGGCCTGGGCCTTGCGGCTGAGCGCCGCCTGCGCGCGCAAGGCGTCGGGCACCGAGCGCCCGACGGTGGAAAAACCCTTCAGGTAGGCCTGGACCTCATCGGGCAGGCCGTCGGAGGCCGGCGGCGCCAGCTGCCTGTCCAGATAGGCCTTGCGGCCCTCGGCTCGCACCTCGCGCAACGCCTCGGGGCGGCTGCCGTAGGCGACGCGCGCGAGCCAGGCCTGGTCCGAAATATCCTGCGCGCCCTGGGCTGGCGCCAGGGCGATCCCGCATCCGGCAAGAACCAGCAAAACCTTTGCGACTGTGTGTTGCAGCATGATCCATCCAAGCATGATCCGGCTGCCGGGACCTTAGCATGATGGGGGGTGCCGTACCGTTACGCCTTGCAAGCGCAGGCGTCATTTGCCGTGCCGGGCCAGCCACTGCCGCAGGAAGGCGATCTCGGACTCCTGCGCGGCGATGATGTCCTGCGCGAGCTTGCGGATCTCCGGGTCCTTGCCGTATTGCAGCGCCACCTTGGCCATGTCGATGGCGCCCTGGTGATGGGGGATCATGCCGGCGGCGAAATCCACGTCGGCATCGCCCGTGTAGGCGATGTCCATGCCGCTGTGCATGCGGGCGTTCGCGTCCTGGTAGGCCTGCGTGCTGCCTTGCGGCGCCGTGGCAGCGGCCGCGGCATGGCGCGCATGGCCATGCGCGCCATGGTCCTGGGCTTGCGTACTGGAAAGCGGCGCCAGCAGGCCCAGCGCGCAAAGGCACGCCGCGAATTGTTTCCTAGCCATGAGGGACTCCTTCGGTTCGATCAGCACATGCCGCCGCGCAGCTTGAGCCTTGCCATGGTGGCAAGGTCAAGCGGCGACGGGAAGGCGGCGCCCCGAGTCCCGTGCCGGCTCAGCCGATCAGCTTGCCCAGCGTGCCCATCAGGCCGCCGGCGTCGAAAGCGCGGGCGTCCTGCGCATTGCCGTCGGGCGTGGCCTGGTCGACGAGGCCGGGCAGCAGGCGAGCCAGTCCGTCCAGCACCGAGCCGCGGTCCTGCCCGCTTTCCTGGGCAATGCCGTCGACCACGCCGGCGTCGAGCACCGTATCCAGCTGCTGCGGGCTTACCGGCTGGTTGGCGCCGGAACCGATCCAGGACTGGACGATGGCGGCCAGGCCGCCCCTTTCGAACGCGCCGATCAGGCCGGCGATGCCGCCCGGATACTTGGCCAGTTGGTTCAGTATGGCCGGCAGCAGGCTCGCGTCGCGGCCGGCATCGCCGCCGCCGGCCAGGCCGCCCAATGTGTCCAGCAGTCCCATGGGACCTCCTTGAAAATGTCGGAAAAGGCCGCCGGCGGGCCCGGCGGCGCGGTTCGCGTCAGTCCTGCAGTTCGGGAGGCAGCTTGCCGCCGTTTTCGGCCAGCTTGCGCATCACCTGCTTGTGCAGCCAGATGTTCATGGCGGCCGAATCGTCCGTGCTGCCGTCGTAGCCCAGTTCGGCGGCCAGCTGCTTGCGCGCCGTCAGGCTGCTGTCCAGGCCGAGCAGCTTGAGCAGGTCGACGATGGAGGTCTTCCAGTTGAGTTTCTCGGGGTGCTTGGCCTGCATGTCGGCCAGCACGGCGGCGACGTCGACGGCGGGAGCGGCAGGCGCCGGCGCGGCGGCGGGCGCAGACGCCGCATCCGCGGCTGGCGCGGCGGCCGGCGGCACGGGCGCCGCATTGGCCCGCGAGGGAAGGATCTTGTCGAGGATGGCGCTGAAGATGCTCATGGCGAAACTCCTGAAGACAGGGGAAAACGCCCTGCCCGCCCCTGCGGGGCGGACGGGCGCCGGAACCCCGAGCATACCGCGGCCAGACGACCGTTACGCGTCAAGGAAGGTCAAGCCCCCGGCAGCGAACTTGTGGGGCAGGACAGTCGGCTTACTCTGCCAGCCAGTCGCGCCCGACCAGGAATTCCCGGGTCAGCCGCGCCTCGGGCGAACCCGGCTCGGGCTGCCAGCCGTAGCGCCAGCATGCGCATGGCGGCATGGACATCAGTATCGATTCCGTGCGGCCATTGCTTTGCAGGCCGAACAGCGTACCGCGGTCCAGGATCAGGTTGAATTCCACGTAGCGCCCGCGCCGGTAGGCCTGGAACTCGCGCTCGCGCTCGCCGTAGGGCGTGTCGCGGCGGGCCTGCGCGATGGGCAGGTAAGCCTGCAGAAAGGCATTGCCCACGCTGCGCGTCATGGCGAAATCGCGCTCGAAGCCGAATTCGCGGAAATCGTCGAAGAAAATGCCGCCCACCCCGCGCGCCTCGCCGCGATGGGGCAGGAAGAAATAGTCGTCGCACCACAGCTTGAAGCTGCGGTAGAGCTCGGCGCCGAAGGGCGCGACGGCGTCCCGGCAGGCCCGGTGGAAGTGGCGCGCGTCTTCTTCGAAGGCGTAATAAGGCGTAAGGTCCATGCCGCCCCCGAACCAGGCGACGGGCGGCGCGCCGGCCAGGCCTTCGGCGCAGAACATGCGCACGTTCATGTGCACCGTCGGGCAATAGGGATTGCGCGGGTGCAGTACCAGCGACACGCCCATGGCCTCGAACGGCCGGCCGGCCAGCAGCGGGCGCAGCGCCGTTGCCGAGGCGGGCAGCGCGTCGCCCTGCACGTGCGAGAAATTGACCCCGCCCCGCTCGAAGAAAGCGCCCTGCTCGATCACGCAGGAACGTCCCTGCCCGCGCAGCCTGCCGCCGGCGGGACGGGTCCATTCGTCGACCTCGAAGCGCCTGCCGTCGAAATCGGACAAGGCATCCACGATGCGCCGCTGCAAGTCCAGCAGGTAATCGCGCACGGCCAGCGCATCGAAGCCGGCATCGGCCGCACCGGCGGCATCGGCCGGAACAGGCGCCGCGGCGGCGCTCGGCAAGGTATCGGCCATGATTGGCATCTCCTGGCAATACGGGTTCAGAAACGGCGGCCGATGCCGGCGCCGACGATCCACGGGTCGATCTTCAGGCGGCCCAGGTCGTTGCCGGCCTGGCTGGCATCGGTGCGGATCCAGATCTTCTTGACGTCGACGTTGAAGAACCAGTCGTCGTCGATGCCAATGTCCATGCCCAGCTGCAGGGCCGGCCCGAAGCTGTTGCGGTCGATATGCACCGGCTGGCCGCCGGCCGACAGGTCGTTGTCGTAGAAGCGCGTGTAGTTCAGGCCCGCCCCAACGTAAGGGCGCCAGCGGCCGCTGCTGTTGAAGTGGTACTGCAGCGTGACGGTGGGCGGCAGCACGCTCACCTTGCCCAGGCTGCCTATGCCGGACGTGACGCGATGCCGGGTGGTGGCGAGGATCAGCTCGACGCCCACGTGGTCGGTGAACATATAGGTGAAATCGAGCTCGGGTACGGTGGCGGCCTTCACCCCGGCATCCAGCGACGACAGCGCGCCGCTGGCCGAAACGTCGGGCTGCACGCGTATCGCCCGCGCCCGCACCAGGATATCGCCCGCGGCCGCGCAGGCCGTTCCGCTCGCAGCCGCCAGCAGGGCGGCCGCCACCATTGCCTTCTTGATGCTGTTCATGGCTTCCTCTCGTAAGACGAAACCATCATCCCACCGAAGCCGCATGCGGCCTTTGCGATAGATCAAGCTTTGGCGCGGGCTTGCCGCCTGCGACGATAAGATGCGCTGGGATCAAGCAAGTTTCTGCCGCGGGGGGCCGGGCCTGGGCAGGGCGCTTCGGCCAATTGGAGCGAGGGCAGTCCCGCGTAGCGGGACCGAGGGCGCCTAATGGCGCGCCCGAGCCGAGCGACTTGGCCGAAGCGCCCTGCCCAGGCCCGGCCCCCCGCGGCAGAAACTTGCGCTGCGGCATGCGGGAAGTGTTTCATGGGCATGCAAATGCGGCGCTTGCCTGCACCGGAACAAAAAAGGCCGCCAACCCATTAAGGTAGCGGCCTTTTCTTGGCGGCACTTGGCAGTGCCGGGAATGATTCTGGTAGGCGGTATTGGAATCGAACCAACGACCTCCACGATGTCAACGTGGCGCTCTAACCAGCTGAGCTAACCGCCTGTAAAGAGGCAAAATTCTAACCGATTTTTTACCGTTCTGCATCCGCGCGCCGCACGGCCTGGATGAAGCCGCGGATCTTTTCCGCCGACTTCACTCCCGGAGCGGTTTCCACGCCGCTGCTGACGTCCACCGCCCACGGCCGCAGCGCCCGAACGGCCTGGCCCACGCCTTGCTCGTCGAGGCCTCCGGAGAGTACCAGCGGACGGGCGCCCGGGTCGCCGGCGAGATCCCGCAGCAGGGCGTGGTCGAACGACCGGCCACTGCCGCCATAGCCCTGGCTGTAGCTGTCGAACAGCCAGCCGGCGGCGGCGCCGTAGGCCCGGCAGGCGGCGAGCAGGCCGCCTGCGCTGTCCAGGCCCGGCGCGCCCACGCGGAAGGCCCGCAGGTAGCGGCGGCCGTAGCGTTCGCATGCCTCGGGGGATTCGTCGCCGTGGAACTGCAGGAGGTCGGGCCCGACTTCGTCCAGCACCCGCCGGACCTCGTCCGGCGCCGCATTGACGAACAGGGCCGCGACGCTGACGAAGCAGGGCACGGCGCGGCGCAGCCGGGCGGCGCGCGCCGGCTCCACGAAGCGCTTGCTGCCGCCGTAGAACACCAGGCCGACGGCGTCCGCGCCGGCCTCGACGGCGGCCGCCAAGTCTTCCTCGCGGGTCAGCCCGCAGATCTTGATGCGCGTGCGCACTGCCCGCCCCTACTTGAACCCGCTGCCGGCATCGTCGCCGTAGACGCCGCTGCCGTAGGTATTGCCCACATCGATCTCCACCGTGCTGGGGTCGACCTGCGGCTGGTCGCTCTTGTAGTGGGTGACCATGCCGGGAAACAGCATGACCAGGGCGACCATGATCAGCTGGATGACGATGAACGGCACGGAGCCCCAATAGATCTGCCCGGTTTCCACCTTGGCGGTCATCTGCCCGGTGACCTTGTCCCGGTAGTCCTGCTTGGGTGCCACCGAGCGCAGGTAGAACAGGGCGAAGCCGAAGGGCGGATGCATGAAGGAAGTCTGCATGTTGACCGCCAGCAGCACGCCGAACCAGATCAGGTCTATGCCCATCTTGTCGGCCACCGGGCCGAGCAGCGGCACGATGATGAAGGCGAGCTCGAAGAAGTCCAGGAAGAACGCCAGGACGAAGGTCAGCACGCTGACCACGATCAGGAAGCCCCATTCGCCGCCGGGCAGGCCGATCAGCAGGTGCTCGACCCACAGGTCGCCGTTGACGCCGCGGAAGGTCAGGCCGAAGACGGTGGAGCCGATGAGGATGAACACCACGAAGCAGGACAGCTTGGTGGTCGTATCCATGGCCTGGCGCAGCAAGGGCAGGCTCAGGCGCCGCCGGGCCACCGCCATGACGATGGCGCCGACCGCCCCCATGGCGCCGCCCTCGGTGGGCGTGGCCACGCCGATGAAGATGGTGCCCAGCACCAGGAAGATCAGGGCCAGGGGCGGGATCATCACGAAGGTGACCCGCTCGGCGATCTGCGACAGCAACCCCAGGCGCAGCACCTTGTTGACCACGGCGATCACGAAGGCGGTCAGGCCCCACACCAGGATGCCGACGACGATGGTCTCGTCCACCGGGGCGTTTTCGTGCAGGTAGAGTTCGCCCACCCCCAGCGCGACGATGACCGAAATCAGCATCAGCACTCCGAGCGAGCGCGTGCCGCGGGCGCCGCTGGGCTCGACGAAGGTACGGGCCTCTTCCGGGATGGCCGGCGCGGCCTTCGGCCGCAGCCAGGACAGGAGGACGACGTACGCGATATACAGGCCGACCAGCGCGAAGCCCGGAACGATGGCGCCCCGGTACATGTCGCCGATCGACCGGCCCAGCTGGTCGGCCAGCACGATCAGCACCAGCGACGGCGGGATGATCTGCGACAGCGTGCCCGAGGCCGCGATCACGCCCGAGGCCAGGCGCCGGTCGTAGCCGTAGCGCAGCATGATGGGCAGCGAGATCAGGCCCATGGAGATGACGGAAGCCGACACCACGCCGGTGGTCGCGGCCAACATGGCCCCGACCAGGACGACCGCGATCGCCAGGCCGCCGCGCAGGGGCCCGAAGAGCTGGCCGATGGTCTCGAGCAGGTCTTCTGCCATGCCCGAGCGCTCCAGGATGAGCCCCATGAAGGTGAAGAACGGCACGGCCAGCAGCGTGTCGTTGGAAATGATACCGAACACCCTCTGCGGAAGCGCCTGGAACAGCGCCGGGCTGAGCAGGCCCAGTTCGATGCCGATCAGGCCGTAGAGAATGCCGTTGGCCGCGAGGGCGAAGGCCACCGGAAAACCCAGCAACAGGAACAGCACCAGGGTGGCGAACATGATGGGGGCCATGTTGGCGATGAAGAACTCCATGTCAGCGGCCCTCTTCCCGGTCCGTTGCCGGCAGCCCTGCGGCCTGCCGCGCCTGCGCCTCGCGCGCGATTTCCTCGGCCAACTCTTCCTCGGCAGTCTTGCCTTCGCCGCGGGACATGGGATCGGGGCAGCGTCCCGTCAGGTAGCCCACGCACTTGATCAGATGCGACACCCCGGCCGCGACCAGCAGCCCGAACCCTACGGGGATCAGCAGCTTGACCGGCCAGCGCAACAGCCCGCCCGAATTGGACGATTGCTCATGGCTCAGGTAGGAATCCATGAACATGGGCCACGACAGCCACATGATGAGCGTGCAAGCGGGCAGCAGGAAGCACAGCACGCCGAAGATCTCTATCTTGACCTGAGTACGCCGGGACAGGCGCTGCGCCAGGATGTCGACCCGTACGTGCTCGTTCCTGAGCAGGGTATAGCCCGCCGCCAGCAGGAACATGGCGCCGAACAGGTACCATTGCAGTTCCAGCCAGGCGTTGGAACTGACGTTGAAGGCCTTGCGCACGACAGCGTTGCACGCGCTCACGAGGACGACAAGGAGGGTCAGCCATGTCACGGCCTGGCCCACCCTGTTGTTGATCGCGTCGATCAGGCGCGACAGGGCAAGTAGAGCTTGCATGATGAGGAATACCGATAAAAATGGGCCGGGGATCGCCCGGAGCGGGCGCCGGCCGGGCCGGCGCCCCGCAGCGCCCGCCCGGCTGGCGGTATGAGGCGCGGAAAAACGGGAATTGTAGCCCCGCCCGGCCGCCTCCCCTCCCCGGCCGGCCCGCGCGCCCGCCGGACCGTCAGGTCCGGGTAACGGCGGCCACGAACTGGTCGTAGCTGCCCTCGGCCACGCGGAACCAGGGGATCTCGCTGTCGCGGAACGCCATGTGGCTCTCGTAGATCTTCTTGAACATGGGGTTGGAGGCGCTCATTTCCGCGTACACCTCGCCGGCGGCCTTGTAGCAGGCATCCATGACCTCGCGCGGGAAGGCCCGCAGCTTGGCGCCCTGCGCCACCAGCCGGCGCAGCGCCTGCGGGTTCTCGGCGTCGTACTTGGCGATCATGTCGTTGGTCGCGGCCGCCGAGGCCTGGGCCAGCACGGACTGGTAATGCTTGGGCAGGCCGTTGTAGGCCTCCTGGTTGACGTAGAACGAGACCTGCAGCGTGCCTTCCCACCACCCCGGGAAGTAGTAGAACGGCGCCACCTTGTTGAAGCCCAGCTTCTCGTCGTCGTAGGGGCCGATCCATTCGGCGGCGTCGATCGTGCCCTTCTCGAGCGAGGGGTAGATGTCGCCGCCCGGGATCTGCTGCGGGACGACGCCCAGGCGCGACAGCACGGCGCCGGCGAAGGCGCTGGCGCGGAACTTCAGGCCCTTGAGGTCGCCGACGGACTTGATCTCCTTGCGGAACCAGCCGCCCATCTGGGTGCCTGTATAGCCGCAGGGGAAATTGACGATGTTGTACTTCTGGAACAGCTCGCGCAGCAGCGTCAGGCCGTCGCCCTCGCGCATCCAGGCGTTCATCTGCCGGGTGTTCAGGCCGAAGGGCACGGCGCCGTCGAAGCACAGGGCGGGATCCTTGCCGAAATAGTAGTACGAAGCGGTATGGCCGCACTCGATCGTACCGTTCTGCACGCCGTCGAGCACCTGGAAGGCGGGCAGGATCTCGCCAGCCGGGAAGGCGCGGATGTTGAACTTGCCGCCGGTGGCCTCGGCCACGTACTTGGCGACGTTTTCACCCCCGCTGTAGATGGCGTCGGAACTGCGCGTGAAGCTGGAGGCCAGCCTCCAGTTCAGCGTGGGCGAGTCCTGCGCGAAGACCGGGGCGGCCAGGGTGGCGCCGCCCGCGGCGGCGCCCAGGGTGGCTTTCTTGAGGAAGGAACGGCGTTGCATGGCTTCTCCTGGAAATACTCGGGGCGTTCAGGATGTTATCGCCGTCCGTCCCCGGCCACCCTTGCGGATTACCCTTGCCCGCGCCCGGCTGCGAGCCGGAGCCGGAGCATCAGGGGGAGCCGGCGCCTGGAATGTCGCCGCTCCCGTCCGCCGGCAACCCGAAATGCTCCGGGTATTCGATGGCGGCCAGGTACAGCCCGTCGGGCGCGTAGGTCGGCGCGGCCAGCCGGCGGTCCCGGGCGGCCAGCACCTGCGCCATATGGGAAGGCAGCCGGCGCCCCTGGCCGATCTCCACCAGCGCCCCCACCAGGTTGCGCACCATATGGTGCAGGAAGGCGTTGGCACGCAGCGTGAACCGCAGCCCGCCCGCGTGCGGCTCGATGTCCAGCCGGTGCAGGGTGCGCACCGGGCTGGCCGCCTGGCATTGCGAAGAGCGGAAGCTGCTGAAATCGTGCTCTCCCGTCACCGCGGCCGCCGCCTGCCGCATGGCATCCACGTCCAGCGGCCGGAAGCACCAGCCCGCCCGGCCCGCCCACAACGGCATGCGCACGGGTTCGTTGCGCAGGAGATAGACATAGGTGCGCGAGCGCGCCGAGAACCGCGCGTGGAAATCGTCCGGCACGGACCGTGCCCACCGCACCGCGATGCTGGCGGGAAGATGGCTGTTGACCCCCCGGACCCAGGATACCTCGCGCCGCTCGACGGGCGCGTCCAGGTGGACGACTTGCATGGCCGCGTGCACGCCGGTGTCCGTGCGGCCGGCGCAGACGGTGGCCACCGCAGCGCCCGCGAAGCGGGCCAGCGCCGCCTCCAGCGTGTCCTGCACCGTTGCGCCGTGGGGCTGGGTCTGCCAGCCCTGCCACATCGACCCGTCGTAGGCCAGGCCCAGGGCGATGCGCGGCATGCCGGCTCAGGAAGGCCGGGATTCGCCGGGCGCGGCGCCCTTGCCGTCGTCGTCCAGGTCGAGGTCGATGGACTCCAGGCGTTCCTTGAACGCAGCGCCCGCGGCCCCGCCATCGTCGTACGGCAGGTCGTCTTCGTACTGGTCGTCGCGCCGGGCGCCTGCGCGGCGCATCAGCCACGCGATGACAAAGGCCAGCAGGGCCAGCACGGCCGTGACCACGATGAGCAGGTTGTCCATGAGCCATCCCCTGGATGCGGCCGGCTCGCCCGAAGCGGGCACGGCGTCGGCGGCCGATGCCGCGGCGCCCTGCCCTGCCGCAGCCGTCGTGCCGGAAGCGGCTCCAGAGCCGGAGGCGCCCTGCGAGCCGGAGCCCGTGCCGGGGCTGGAAGCCCCCGTTGCGCCGGCGGCCGGGCCGGTACCGGCGGCTGCCGCGTCCGGTGTGGTACCGGACGAGCCGCTGTCCGCGCCTTGCGCCGAAGCGGCGGCGCCCGTGGCGCTCGCCGCATTGCCCGCGCCGTCGGACCCCGGCGCGCCCTGGCCAGCACCGCCGGAGGCCGAAGCCGCCGCGGCAGCCTGGCCGGCCGGCCCGCCAGCAGCGCCGCTGCCGGACCCCGCCGCGCCGCCGCCGGATGCGGCATCGCCCGGGGCAGTACCGTTGCCGGCGCCCGCGGCACTGCCGCCGGCCGGCGAACCGCCGGCGCCCAAGGCCTGATTCAGTTCGTCGACGTTGCGCTGGGCCTGCGCCACGCGCGCCTCGCCTTCGCGCAAGGCCTTGCCCGCGGCCGCGCGTTCGTCCTGCTGGCCGTCGCCCTGCGCCGCCCCGCCCTGCGCCGCGGACAGCCGCAGGCGATCCTGCGGCGCGGCTTGGGCCGCGGCAGGCGCGCTTTCGTCTTGCCCGACCCGGCCCGAAGCCGTCGCGCCGGCAGATACGGCCACGCCGGCCCCCACTGTGCCAGCCATGCCCGCGCGGTAGCGGGCGAAGGCCTCGGCATGCTCGCCGAACAGCCGGCGGGCCTCGGCCGGGTCGATGGCCCGCGCCGCCGCCGCATCGGGCAGCGCGAGGGTCGCCCCGGCCTTGACCAGGTTCATGTTGTTCCGGATGAAGGCCTGGGGATTGGCCTGGTACAGCGCGGCCAGCATCTGGTAGACGCTGGCACCGGCCACCTGGTGCCGGCGTGCGATGCCGAACAGGGTATCGCCGCGCCGCACGTTCACGCTGCTACCGGCGGCGGAGCGGGACGCCCCCGGCACGGACGCCGCAGCCGGAGCCGGGGCGGCGCCGGAAGGCTGGAGGAAACTGACCTGCACCTGGCGCTGCCCGCTGGCCGAAGAAATCTCCAGCAGCAGGTCGACCACGGCGCCTGCGGCGGGCTGGTCGGCCCGCACGCGGATGACGCGGCGGGCGGGGTCCGCCCCGCTTTCGATGTCCGCATGCAGAGCTTCCAGCGGCACCGGGGGATTCAGCCCGGCCTGGCGCCAGGCCTGGGCCGCGGCCGGCCGCGCCTGCAGCGAACCGGCGTCCTCGGCACTGAGCTCCTGCACCGGCACTTCGATCTGCAGGGGTTGGCCGGGCGCCGAGACGATCCGGGAATGGCCGATGCGCGCGGCCTGCGCCGCCGTGCCGGCCAGCGCCGCCGCCAGCAGTCCCAGCGCGAGCGTGCCGGGACGGCAGCGGTTGGCATGGCGGGAGCGGTGGGTGCGTGGGTTCATGGCCTGTATCCGTGGTTTGGGGTCAACGGGAAAACAGCGGGAACGCCCATGGCGGGGCGCCGCTCACGCGGCGCCGGCGCACCGGCACCGGCGCATTCTAACCTCAGAGCTCGCCCAGGACGATGCGCAGCATGCGGCGCAGCGGCTCGGCCGCGCCCCACAGCAACTGGTCGCCCACCGTGAAGCCGCCCAGGTATTGCGGCCCCATGGAAAGCTTGCGCAGCCGACCCACCGGGATGTCCAGCGTGCCGGTCACTGCCACCGGCGTCAGCGCCTGCATGGTGGCTTCCTTGGTATTGGGCACGACCTTGGCCCAGGCCGTGCCCTGGCGCAGCATGTCCTCGATCTCATCGACGGGCACGTCGCGCCGCAGCTTGATGGTCAGCGCCTGGCTGTGGCAGCGCATGGCGCCGATCCGCACGCACAGGCCGTCGATGGGCACCGCGGCGGTGCCGAAGGCGGCCCCGCGACCGAGGATCTTGTTGGTTTCGGCCTCGCCCTTCCATTCCTCGCGCGACATGCCGTTGCCGAGATCCTTGTCGATCCAGGGAATCAGGTTGCCGGCCAGCGGCACCCCGAAATGGTCCACCGGCAGGCTGCCATCGCGCTGGCGGGCGAGCACGCCGCGGTCGATTTCCAGGATGGCCGAAGCGGGGTCGTCCAGCAGCGGCTTGACCGCGCCGTTGAGCAGGCCGAACTGGGTGAGCAGTTCGCGCATGTGCTGCGCGCCGCCCCCGGAGGCCGCCTGGTAGGTCATGCTGGTCATCCACTCGACCAGGTCGTTGTTGAACAGGCCGGCCAGGCCCATCAGCATGCAGCTGACCGTGCAGTTGCCGCCGATGAAATCGCGCACCCCGCGCGCCAGCGCCGCGTCGATGACCGGGCGGTTGACCGGGTCGAGCGCGATGATGGCCTCGTCGGCCATGCGCAGCGTGCTGGCCGCGTCGATCCAGACGCCGTTCCAGCCGGCCGCGCGCAGCCGCGGATGGATTTCCCGGGTGTAGTCGCCGCCCTGGCAGGTGACGATGATG
>Ga0180222_1000679_pt1 | contig 45951 bp, 38 predicted proteins | sample eDN5th37CKraftOP_FD_151336 | JGI IMG/M metagenome (GOLD analysis project Ga0180222, IMG submission 151336) | Enriched Organic Plus compost microbial communities from Emeryville, California, USA - eDNA 5th pass 37_C Kraft OP (version 2) (version 2) ...
CGAGAGCGTGTTCTTGTGTATCCGTCCGTCCTTGATGATGAGCTTCATCGTGCGATCGGGCTCGGCGATCAGCGAGATGTCGGCGAGCGGATTGCCGTCGATCAGCACGATGTCGGCATAGGCGCCGGCCTCGATACGCCCGAGCTTTCCCGGATAGGGGTTTCGTGCGCCGGACAGGTCGAGCAGCGCGGCATTGCCGCTGGTCAGGAGCTGCAGCACCTCCGCAGCGTCGTACCAGCGGGCGAACTTGGCGAGCTGTCTGCCCTGTGTCGCGGTGCCTTTCGGGCTGAACAGGATGTCGGTCCCCAGTGTCCTCTTGACCTTGTGCTTGCGCCCCAGTTCGACTGCCCGAGCTGTTCCTTCGGCGATCCTCTGCTGCTGAGCGCGCTGCTCGCACTACCACCGGACTGGCCCTGAACGCGGCGCTGCTGCCGGAAATGGAGCGCCGGTTCGGCGTGACGCTGACGGACTTTGACGCGCGCGACGCAGCGGTGCATGTCACCTTGTCGGACGGCACATGTGTGACCGCCGATCTCCTGATCGGAGCCGATGGCTTCCGTTCGGCGCTGAGGCAGCAGCTGTTCGGTGCCGACGACGGCTGCTTCGAGCCACTCGGCTATCGCTTCGCGGTGTTCGACATCGATGATCCGCTGCGGCTCGAAGCGGATTTTCTGTCCTATGCCGAGCCGGGACACCTTGCCGAATATTACGCGCTTCGCGGCGGCCGGCTTGCGGCCATGCATGTGTGGCGTGACGCGGAGTCGGCCCCGGTTGCGCCGGAGCAGCGTTGGGCAATGCTGCAGCGGGTCGCGGCCGACAGCCATTCCCGCGTCCGGGATTTCATCGGGATGGGGCAGGCGGGACCGCCGCCGACGCTCGACAGCCTGATCCTCGTCAACCTTCCACAATGGTCGCAGGGCCGGGTGGTCCTGCTCGGCGATGCCGCGCACTGCCTGACGCTGGTGCCGGGACAGGGGGCGGGCATGGCGATCGCCTCGGCCGAGATACTGGCCCAGGAGCTTGCGCAGCGGCCGGTGATGGAGGCGCTGGCCGCTCACGATGCCCGGCTGCGGCCGTCGATCGCGCGAAATCGGCCTGATCGCACCGAGCGGCTGACTTCTCGCGCTCGCCGGCGCGGGACGGCGCTTGGCCGTGAGCGGCGGCGTTGCCAAGCCGGGCGGGATATGGTCTAGCATCCGATATGCCGAAGCGAGCCGCCGGGGCGGGGCCAATCGAGGTCGGGAGAAGATATGCATTTCGTCGATGCTGCGGAGGTCGCGCGCGTTCTATCGTTTCCGCTGCTGATCTCCGCGATGGAAGCCGCGCATCGCCGCGCCAAGATCGATGTGCGTGACAGCTATCTCGGCAGCGAAGCCGGACAATATGTGATCCGCAGCGCGATCGACCACGGCCGCTACATGGCGAGCAAGATGTATACGAGCTTCCCGGCCAATCTCGCGAAGGGCGACCTGCCGGCCGTCCAGGCCGTCTGCGTGCTGTTCGACGGTGGCGACGGACGTCCGCTGGCGGTGATCGATGGCACCGCGATCACGCACTGGCGCACAGCGGCGGACTCCGCGCTCGGGGCCAAGCTGCTGGCGGCACCGGAGCCCGAGACGCTGCTGGTGGTTGGCGCTGGAAAAATGTCGCATTGGCTGGTCGAGGCGCACCGATCGGTGCGTCCGTCGCTGCAGCGGGTGCTGATCTGGAATCGCAGCCGCGATCGGGCCATGCAGCTCGCGGAGCGGCTCGGGAAGGAGGGGGTCGCGGCGGAAGTCGCCTCCGACCTCGACGCGGCGACGAGGCATGCGGATGTGATCACCGCCTGCACCCGCTCTCATGTCCCGCTGATCAAGGGCGCTCACCTCAAGCGAGGCGTCCATCTCGACCTCGTCGGCGGCTATACGCCAACGACCCGCGAAGCGGACGACGAGGCGGCGCGCCGGGCTCGGGTTTTCGTCGACCGGCGCGAATCCGCCTTCGACGGGGTCGGCGATATCCTGCAGCCGATCGCCAGCGGGGCGATCCGCGAGAGCGACGTGCTGGGCGATCTCTACGATCTCGTCTCCGGCAGGGTGACGGGACGGACGGGATCAGCCGACATCACCTTTTTCAAGAATGCAGGGGGCGGGCACTTCGACCTGATCGCCTGCGAAGCCGTGTACGCTGCGATCAGCGGGCGGCGCGGCTGATGTGACACGGCAAAGTATCTGCGGGCGGCAAGCGCCGCCGCCCCTTGCCGGTGCCGTCCTCAGATCATGTTCATGCCGCCGGACACCGAAATGGTCTGGCCGGTGATATAGCCGCCGTCATCCGACGCCAACAGCGCGACGATCCCGCCATAGTCCTCCGGCTCCCCCATCCGCTTCAGCGGAATGCCGCGGACCATGGCATCTTTCCATTTCACCGCGTGCTCGCTGCCGGCCAGAATGCCGGCCATCATCGGCGTGTTGCTCGGGCCCGGACAGATGGCGTTGAGCAGCACCCGGTGCCGCGCCAGCTCGCGGGCCAGCGACTTGGTGAAGGAAACGATGCCGCCCTTGCAGGCGGAATAGACAGCCTCATCGCTGGTGCCGACCCGCGCTGCATCGGACGCGATGTTGATGATGCGGCCGCCCCCGTGCTCCACCATCAGCGGGGCGATCGCATGATGCATGTTGAGCGGACCGTAGAGATTGATGCGGATGATCTTGTCCCACAGCGCCCGGTCGGTCTTCAGGAACGGCATCGGCTGGTCCCAGCCGGCGTTGTTGACGAGCGCCCAGATCGGGCCGATCTCGTTTTCCACCCGCGCGACCGCCGCGTCCACGGAGCTGCGCTCGCCGATGTCGACCGCGTAGCTGACGATCCTGGCTGCGGGCGCGAGCCGGGCGGTTTCCTCTCCCGCTTCGGGATTGATGTCGAAGATCGCCACATGGCAGCCTTCCTCGGCCAGACGCAGCGCGATGCCGCGCCCGATGCCCTGGCCGCCGCCGGTGACGATCGCTACTTTTCCTGACAGGCCCTTCAAGCTGCTTCTCCCTGGCGATGACGATCGATCGACTGCTTGCCGCTCACCGATATCGGCGGGCCATCGGAGACGATATGGCCCGCCGCCGATGACCGTTCCTGCGGAGCCGGGGCGGCATCGTGACGCCGCCCCGGCATGTGTGGCTTATTTCTGCGCGTCCTTGGCATAGGCCGCGGACTGCTCCTTGACGACCTTCCAGACCTCGTCGGTATAGGCCGCGATCCAGTCGGTCTGCGGCACCCACTTGGTCCCGTCCCACATCTCGATGCGGGTCTTGCCACCGCCACCATGATCCGTCGGCGTCACGGTGACGGGTGCCATCAGCCCGTTGACGTCATAGTCCTTGATGCTTTCGAACCCGTCCTTGATCTTCTGCGGTGTGAGCGGCCAGCCGTCCTTCTTGATGGCCAGCCGGACGCCCTCGAACGCGCTCGAATAAATCGCAAGCCCGGTGTTGTAATAGACGTCCTCGGTGAACTTGCGATCGCCGTTGCCCTTACCCTTGTCGTAGAGCTCCTTCAGGATATCCTGAACCAGCGGCAGATGAGAGCCGCCGGCGACATTGGTCCCGCGCTTGAGCCCCTTTGATGCGTCGGTGCCGATATTCTTGATATCCACCTCGTTGAACCAGTTCACCGCGATGTATTTGTCGATCGGGATGCCGTTGCGCTTCATCTCGCGCGAGGCGATGACATGCATGTTGGACAGGCTCCAGCTGATGATCCAGTCGGGGTTGAAACGGCGGATCTGCGTCCAGGCGGAGGCCTGGTCATTGCCGGGGAGCGGGTAGGGGAAGAGCTGCAGCGTGAAGCCTTCCTTCTCCGCCAGCGTCTTGAGAATGCCGATCGGTTCCTGTCCGAACGGATAATCAACATAGACGAAGGCAACCTTGACGCCCTTCAGATCGCCCTTGGATTGTTGCTTGATATAGCCGATATCGTTGGCAGCCTGGCCCCAATAGGTCGGGCCGACCGGGAACACCCACTTGAAGACCTCGCCGTCAACCGCGTCGCCGCGTCCGACCAGCGATTGCAGCAGGATGTTCTCGTCCTTCATGATGCGCGGCAGCACGGCACGGGATACCGGCGTGGACAGCATGTCGAAGATCATCACGCCGTCGCGCTTCAGGCGTTCGTAGCACTCGATGCCGCGCTGCGGCTCGTTGCCGTGATCCTGCACCACGATTTCGATCGGATGACCTTCGATGCCGCCTTTCTGATTCAGCAGATCGGCATAGTCTCTCACTGCCTGCGAGAGCTGCGGCGTGATGAAGGTATAGGCCTTGCTGAGATCGTAGCAAAGGCCGAAGCGGATGGGGTCGGCGGCCTGGGCCGCGATGCTGCCCGTCAGCATCAACCCAAGACCGCCCAGAATCGATAGCAATCTCATCGTCTGATCCTCCCTTGTATGGACGCAGGGCTGTCGATGTCGGCAGCCCGCGCCGTGTGAACGTGGCCCGTTGTCAGGTCAGCCAGCGTTTTCTTCGGCGATAATGCTTGATATCGCGAAAGTTCTTGTTCTCGGCGCCACCGAGATAGAATTCCTGGATGTCCGGATTCTTCTTCAGCGCTTCGGCGCTGTCATGCATCACGATACGTCCGCTCTCGATCAGGTAGCCGTGGGAGACGATCTCCAGCGCGGCGATCGCGTTCTGTTCGACCAGCAGGACCGAGAGACCTTCCTCGCGATTGATCCGCTGGAGAATCTGGAAGATCTCCGCCACCAGGAACGGAGCAAGCCCAAGGCTCGGCTCATCGAGCATCAGCAGCTTGGGCTGGGTCATCAGCGCCCGTCCGATCGCCAGCATCTGCTGCTCGCCGCCGGAGAGATAGCCGGCGGCGCTGGTGCGGCGCTCGTAGAGGCGCGGGAAATAACCGTAGACGCGCTCCTTGTTGCGGGCTGCATCCTGGCGGCTTCGCACGGCGGATGCGGCGATCAGGTTTTCGTCGGGTGTCAGATGCTCGAACACCCGCCGTCCCTCGAGGACATGGGCGATGCCGAGGCGGACCCGCTCCTGCGGCATCAGGGCACTGATGCTGCGGCCCTGGAACTGTACCTCGCCGCGCCGAACCTCGCCGCGCTCGGCCGTGAGGAGCCCACTGATCGATTTCAGCGTCGTGCTCTTGCCGGCGCCGTTGGCGCCCAGCAGCGCCACCATGCCGCCGGTCGGCACGTCGAGCGAGACACCCTTGATGGCCAGCGAGACGTGGTCATAGACCACCTCGACGTTATTGAGCGACAGGACGTTGGAAACATCGGGCTGGTTCATGCTTGCACCGCGTCCGCTATTTCTTGACGTAGCCGAAGGGCCAGACCATCAGATAATCACGAATATTGCCATAAATCTTGCCCAGCCCCAGCGGCTCGATCAGCAAAAATCCGACGATCAGCGCGCCGTAGAGCGCGTGGGGAAGGTGGGCCAGCGTCTCGACACTCAGCGAGAAGCCGAACTGTCCTGTCAGCCACGAGATGAACGTGTTCATCGCGCCGGGCATCAGCAGGATAAAGCCGGCGCCGAAATAGCTGCCGATGATGCTGCCGAGGCCGCCGACGATGACCATCGCCAGGGCCTGGATCGAGACGTCCACGGAGAACTGCTCCGGCGTCACGGCGTGATAGAAGGTTCCGATCAGCACGGCGCCGCTCACGCCGGCAATGAAGGACGACGTCGCGAAGGCCACGAGCTTGTAATAAAAGCTGTTCACGCCGATCACCGCGGCGGCATAGTCCTTCTCGCGCACCGCCACCAGCGCGCGTCCGAGCGCGGTGCGCCGCAAGTTGAGCATGAAGATGGTGACCAGCAGGCACCAGGCGAGCGCCACATAATAGAGCCCGGCATCGGTGGTGATCGGCCAGCCCAGCAGGCGGATATCCGGCGCCTGCAGCGTGGCTTGCGTGCCGCCGCTGATCGCCGGCACGTGCGAGATGGTCCAGTCCATGGCGAATTGCAGCGCCAGGGTACTGAGCGCGAGATAGAGACCTTTCACCCGCAAGGCTGCAAAGGCGAAGACGATGCCGATCACGGCGGCGGTGATGCCGGCGAAGATGAGTGCGATTTCCCAGGGGACACCTGCGCGCTGCGCATGCACTGCCGAATAGGCGCCGATTCCCATCACCGCGGCATAGCCGAGATGGAATTGCCCGGCCCAGCCGAGAATCAGGTTGAGGCCCAGGGCGGCCGCGGTCCATACCAGCCATGGCAGCATATAGCTGCTCAGATAGAGCGGGTTCATGTAGAGCGGCGCGGCCACGGCCAGCACGAGCAGCCCGATGATCATCCAGCGATCTGCCGGAATCGGAAACAGCGCGCGGTCCGCCTCGTAACTGGTGTGAAAAATTCCTGCCCGGCGAAACAGCATGGCTCACACCCGCTCGATGTCATGGCGGCCGAACAGGCCGTGCGGGCGGAGCAGGATGGTGAGGATCAGCATGGCGGCGTCGACCAGTTCGCGGCTGGCCCCGCCGACCAGCGGATCGAGCACGATGGAGGCGAGACCCTCCACGACCCCGAGCAGAATGCCGGCGAGCAGCGCGCCACCGATGCTGTCGAGCCCGCCGAGCACGGCGACGGTGACCCCCTTCAGCAGCAGCAGCGCCAGGGATTGATCGACGCCTTGCACCGAAGCCCACAACACCGCGGCGACGGTGGCGATCACCGCCGACAGCGCCCAGGACAGTGCCACGCCGCGCTCGACCGAAATGCCAACCGACCAGGCTGCGGTATAATCATCCGAGATGGCGCGAAGCACCACGCCCATGCGGGTGCGGAAGAACAGCGCCAGCAGCACGAACATCGCCACGGCAACCGCCGCGCCGATGGCGTAGGCGCGATTGATCAGCAGCGGGCCGACAAACAGCGGATCGTCGCTGATGCCGAGCGGCATCGGGCGCGCGGTGCCGCCCCAGATCGTCATGGCGCCGGCGCGAAGGAAAATTTCGAGCCCCAGCGTCATCATCAGGATCATGATGATGGGGCGGCCGGCGAGGCGGCGCAGCGCGACACGCTCGATTCCGACGCCGATACAGAACATGGTTATGATCGCCAGCGGAATCGCCACCCAGAGCGGGGCGCCGAGGCCGGCGGCGAAGGCGAGCACCACATAGGCCGCCAGCATAACCATCGAACCCTGGGCGAGGTTCGGCACCGACGAGGATTTGTAGATCAGCACGATGCCCATCGCGACCAGCGAATACATCAGGCCGACAAGGCCGCCGTTGATCGCGGATTCGAGCATAAGGAGGAGATCCATGGGTCAGACCTCCTGCACCGAGAGCGTTCGTTCGATCACGCCGACCTCTCCGCTCTCGTAAGTGACCTGGGCTTTCATCAGGACCGTTGTCCGGTTGTCGTAGATGGCGCCGATGATCGGCGCGTAGCGCTGCTCCACCACGTTGCGCCGGATCTTGCGATTGCGCGTGATCTCGCCGTCATCCGCATCGAATTCCTTGTGCAGGCAGACGAAGCGGCGGATTTGCAGCGCCTCGGGGAGGGTGCGGTTGACGTGACGTACCGCCTCCAGAACGAGCCTGCCGACCTCCGAGTTCTGCGACAGGTCGGCATAGGACATGTAGGAGATGCCGCGCAGCTCGGCCCAGAAGCCGACCGCCTCCTTGTCGATGCAGATCAGCGCCGAAAGCGTGTCGCGGCCGGCGCCGAGCACCGCGGCCTCCTTGATGTAGGGGCTGAACTTCAGCCGGTTCTCGATATAATTCGGGATATAGCGCTCGCCCTTCGCGGTGTGGACGACGTCCGAGACGCGACCGAGGACCACGAGATGTCCGTCGGGCTCGAGATAGCCGGCATCGCCGGTGCGGAGCCAGCCGTCCCGCAACGCGTCGCGGGTGGCCTCCTCCTGTTTGAAATAGCCGTTGAAGATGCTGCCCGAGCGCAGCAGGATTTCGCCGTCGTCGCTGACCTGCACCTCGACGCCGGGCAGCGGACGGCCGACGGTATGCAGCCGCACCTCGTCCGGCCCCTGCAGGGAGTTGTAGGCGCTGCTCTCGGTCTGGCCGTAGAACTGACGCAGCTTGATGCCGAGCGCGCGGTAGAACACGAAGGTATCTTCGCCCATGGCCTCGCCGCCGGTGAAGGCGCCGCGGAGCCGCGACAAGCCGAACTGGTCCTTGATGGGTCCATAGATCAGCAGCTCTCCCAGCGGATAGAGCAGGCGCTCCTTCAACGTGGGCCGGCCGCCCTCCAGCTTGCGCCGCTCCGCGGCCAGCGCCGATGCCATGAAGAATTTGTAGATCATCTTCTTCAAGCGCGTTGAATCCTCCATGCGCACCTGAATGGTGGTGAGCATGTTGTCCCAGCTGCGCGGAGCGGCGAGATAGAAAGTCGGCGCGATCTCGCGGATGTCGTGGAGCACCGTCTCCTGACGCTCCGGGATGTTGATGGTGAAGCGGAGTGCGAGGCCTGCTGCGATCGTGACGGCAAAATCGCCGATCCACGCCATCGGCAGATAAGCAAGGATGCTTTCTCCGACATTGAAAGCGCCGCCGCGATGGGCGTTGCGGACGCCGGACAATAGGTTGCGATGCGACAGCACGATACCCTTCGGTCTGCCGGTGCTGCCCGAGGAATGAACGAAGATCGCAGGCCCCTCCGGCTGAGCCCGCTGGATCAGCGCATCGCGCAGCGCCGCTTCCTGCTGCAGCCGCTCCCGACCCCGGGCCTGAACTGCATCCCAGGAGATCAATCCTGCGAACGAATAGGCGGCAAGGCCGCGCGGGTCGTCATAGATGATATGCGCGATCGACTCGCCCTGTTCGTGCAGTTCGAGAATCTTGTCGACCTGTTCCTGGTCCTCGGCGAGCACGAAGCGGACGTCCGCCTCGCGCAGGAAATAGCGGAGTTCGTCGAGCGTGGCATCCGGGTAGGCCGGCATCGGATGGCCGGCGAGGGCGGCCGCCGCAATCATGCCGGTGTAGAGCCTCGGACGGTTGTCACCCACCACCAGAATGGCATCGCCCGCCCCGAAGCCGAGGCTTTCGAGACCGGCGGCGCAGGCCAGCATGCTTTCGAGCAAGTCTTGCCAGGTGGTTTCCTGCCAGATTCCCTTGTCCTTCTCGCGCATCGCCACCTGGCTCGGAAAGACCTCGGCGTTCTTCGCCAGCAGGCGGATCAGCGTCGTATCGACGCCGAGATCCCAGGTCGGGCCCGCGCTTGAGGTCGCGTCAGCGCGCGGCATGGGCGCCCCCGATATAGGCCTCGATCACCCGCGGATCGGACACCACGTCCGCAGGAACGCCGGTGCCGATCATTGCGCCGTAGTTCAGCGCCAGCATGCGATCGCAGATGCCGGTAATGACATCCATGTGGTGCTCGATCAGCAGCACGGTCACCTGACGCTCGTCGCGCGCGTCGAGAATGAAGCGCGCCATGTATTCCTTTTCCTCCTGGTTCATGCCGGCCATCGGCTCGTCCAGGATCAGCAGGCTCGGCTCGGCGGCGAGGGCGCGCGCCAGCTCGACCCGCTTCTTCAGGCCGATCGGAATGCCGTCGACCAGTTCGTCGCGCACGCTTTCAAGCTGCAGAAAATCGATCACCTCTTCGACAGCCGCCCGGTTGGCGGTCTCGTCGCGTCGGGCGAGCCACCAGTATCCCGCCGTCCGCCATACGCCGGCATGCATATGGACGTGGCGGCCGAGCAGGATGTTGTCGAGCACGCTCATGCCGTTGAACAGCGCGAGGTTCTGAAACGTCCGCGCCACGCCAAGGCGCGCCACCTTATGCGGCGCAAGCCCGGTGATGTTCGTGTCATTCAGAAGGATCGCCCCGCGCTGCGGCGGGTAGAAGCCGGTGATGGCGTTGACGAGTGTGGTCTTGCCGCAGCCGTTGGGGCCGACCAGCCCGAAGATCTCGCCGCGACGAATCTGCAGGTCGATGCCGTTCAGCGCGACGATGCCGCCAAAACGCCGCTCGACCGCCCGGCACTCGAGCACGGGGCGCATGGACTGGGTATGAGCCGGGGCCTTCGGGGTCCCGAGCCCAGGCTGGTCCGTCACCGTCAAATCAGACCCCTCGCAGGAACGCTTCCATTGTGATGTTGTCCTGCTCTTTCTTGGAGAGCATTGAGCGGGTGGAGGCTAACGAGCGTTAGATTTACACGCAAGCTGAATGTTGAACGAGTGCTCGGACCGTGCATCGTTTGCCTAGCGATTTCTCAGCCCGATCAGAAAATTCGCGATGGTGGATGTGAAGATGTCGTTACGATCCCCGACCACCATGTGGCCGGCGCCTGCAATGTCGCTGTAACGGGCATCGGGGACGAGATCGAGAAAGTGGCGCGCTTCGGCCTCCGTCACGAGATTGCTCGATGCGCCGCGGATCAGGTGAACCGGCAGACCCAAGCGGCGGGCAGCAGCGGTGAAGCGCTCGGCCGACTGCGACGGCGGATCCTGCGTCACCGCATCGATGAAACGGGGATCCCAGTGCCAGCGGTAGCGGCCGTCCTCATCCAATCGGAGATAGCGGTGGAGCGACACTGTCGCGGTGCGGCGCGGGCGGTGTGGCAGATAGTCGCCGATGGCCTCTGCCGCGTCCTCCGGCGAGCCGAATCCCTCAGTGAGGTGCGCCTTCATGAAGCTGAGGATATGATCGACGCCTTCGGGCCGCATCGTCGGCGTGATGTCGACGAGAGTGAGCGAGGCGAGGCCGCCGGGATTGAGCTCGCCCTCCGCCAGTAGCCCGGCAAGGCCGCCGAGCGATGCGCCGATCAGCGCCGGGGGCTCTGGCAACTGGCGGGTGACGCTGACGAGGTCGGCGGCGAAATCTCCGAAGCCATAGGCGCCGGCGGGTGACCACTCGCTTTCGCCATGACCGCGCTGGTCATAGGCGATGGCGAGATATCCCAGCTCGCTCAGCGCTCGAGCCGTACGGGTCCAGGCGGTCAGCGTCTGCCCGCCGCCATGGAGCAGCAGCACCGGCGGCCCGGCGCCGAAGCACGCGGCGGCCAAACGCTGCCCCTGCGCTCCGGTGAAGCTGCGCCGTTGTGGTCCGTCCCCGTTCAATCCTTGAACCTCGGTTTGCGCTTTTCAAGGAACGCGGTGATGCCTTCACGCGCATCCTCATGCATGAACAGCAGCGGAAAGCCGTCGAGAGCGTGGCGCACCTCGTCGCCACCGAGGCCGCGATTGTAGAATGACTTGGCCATGGTCACGGCGAGGCGCGGCTTGGCGGCGATGCGCTCGGCGAATTCGAGCGCGCTAGTCATCAGATTGTCATGCGGAACCACCCGCAGCACCAGGCCGATCCGCTCCGCCTCCGAAGCCGGGATCGGATCGCCAAGGATGCTCAGCTCCTTGGCCTTGGCCCGCCCCACCATATCGGCGAGGCGGATGATGGCAAAGCCGGGCAGCAATCCGAGCTGAATTTCCGGCACGGCGAATTTTGCCCGGTCGGATGCGATAACGAAATCCGATGCGATGGCAAGCTCGAACCCGCCGCCATAGGCGAGGCCGTTGACAGCGGCGATCACGGGCTTGGTGCAGCGCTCGGGCGCGATCAGCACATCGAGCGCCTCGGCGAGGAACCTGCGGCCCTGTTCGGTATCGAACTTGAATTCGCTGATGTCGGCGCCGGCGCAGAACGATTTCTCGCCGGCGCCGGTGATGATGACAACGCGCACCTTTTCATCATCATCGGCCCGCTTCAGTCCCTCAAGAATGCCCTCGCGAATGCCGCGGCCTAACGCGTTGAGCTTGTCCGGCTCGTTCAGCGTAAGGATGGCGATCCGGCCCCGGATTTCGTAGTCAACGCTGCCGAGCTTCATCTGTCATTCCTCCCACGTTGCATCCTGATACCTGGCCGCCGCTATCCGGATGTGTCGGGCTCCACCACGGCGACGATGGCGTTGCGCTCCACGGTGTCGCCGGCGGCGGCATTCACCGCAGTGACTACGCCGTCCGTCTGCGCCGTGATGCGCAGCTCCATCTTCATGGATTCCAGCACGGCGGCGACTTCGCCGGCGCGGATTCGATCACCGACCTGGATATTGACCTTGAGCAGCATGCCCATCATCGGCGCGCGCAGTTCACCGCTGCTTTCGGCGGTAGCGCTGATGTAGCTGAGATAAGGCATGGCCTGAAGGGCGTGGGTGCCGTTGCGACCGTGCACGTAGATCGTCGCGCTGTCGCCGTGGATGCGTACCACCTCCTGACGCGCACCGATGCTGGCGCTGAAGCGATCGTCCCCGATCGGCTCCAGCCGGACGGCGAGCCGCGCCTCGTCAATGCCGATCAGCATGGCGCCGTCCCTTTGCGGCGGAGCGAAGCGGATTTCCGCGCTGCCGCCGCCCTGCTGCAAATGCAGTGCCGGCAAGGGCGACAGGCCCGAATCCCCGGTCGACATATGCCAGCCGGTAAGCGTTGCGGACTGCCAGGGATCGCGCGTGACCGCCGGACGCTGTGTCTGCATCCAGTAGCAGGCGGCGATGGCCAGCACCTCGAGGTCCGGAGCGGTGGACTGCGCGATGAGGCGTTCGGCGACATCGTCGATCAGGCGGGTATGGAAGGTGGCGTTGCGCGTCTCCGGCAGCGCGATCAGCTGCTTGAGAAAGCCGATGTTGGTGGTGACGCCGAACACGGCCGTCTCGTCGAGAGCGCGGCCGAGCCGGTCCAGCGCCTGGTCGCGGGTGGGGGCATGCACGATCAGCTTCGCCAGCATCGGGTCGTAATAGGGCGTCACCCGAGAGCCCGTCTCGATGCCTGTTTCGACCCGCACCCCGTGGCTCGGAAAACTGACATGGGCCAGATCACCGGTGCTGGGCAGGAATCCGTTCGCGGCATCCTCGGCGCATATGCGCGCCTCGATCGCATGGCCGTGACAGCGGATGTCGCTCTGCGCGATCGGCAGGCCCTCGCCGGCGGCGATCCGCAGCATCAGCTCCACGATGTCGACGCTGGTGATCGCTTCGGTGACGGGATGCTCAACCTGAAGCCGCGGATTGACCTCGAGAAAGTAGTAGGCGTCGCCGCTGAGAATGAATTCGACGGTGCCGACGCCGCGATAATTGAGGCGCTGGCCGAGTCGCACGGCGTCGGCCGCCATGCGGTCGCGCAGCGCCGCGGGAAGGTTGGCGGCCGGAGCCTCCTCGATCACCTTCTGATGGCGGCGCTGCAACGAGCATTCGCGCTCGAACAGGTGGATGACATGGCCGTTGCCGTCGCCGGCGATCTGGATCTCGATGTGCCGGCCGCGCGTGATCAGCTTCTCAACGATGAGTCCGGCGGAGCCGAAGGCATTTCTGGCCTCGCGCATCGCGGATTCGATCTCGTCGGCGAGTCCGTCGAAGCGGGACACCACCCGCATGCCCTTGCCGCCACCGCCGGCCGCGGCCTTCAGCATCACCGGAAGGCCGATTTCACGGACGATCCGCTCGACCTCGGCTTTGTCCTCGCTCGGCGTGATGCTGCCGGGAATGATGGGGACGCGGGCGGCTTCGGCTTCCTGTTTGGCGCGCGCCTTGTCACCGAGACGCTCGATCACCTCCGGCGTCGGCCCGATGAAGGCAAGACCCGCGGCCTCGACAGCATGGGCGAAGGCGGGGTTCTCCGCCAGGAAGCCGAAACCGGGATGAATCGCCTGTGCGCCGGTGCGTTTCGCCGCATCGATCACTGCATCGATCCGCAGGTAGCTGTCCGCCGCCGCGGCGCCGCCAAGCGCGATCGATTCGCCGATTGTCCGCACATGGAGCGCATCAGCGTCGGCGGAGGAATGAACGCCGGCGACCGCAATGCCGAGGCGGTGGCAGGTGCGGGCGATCCGGCAGGCGATCTCGCCGCGATTGGCAATCAGGATTTTATCGAACACGTCTCACTCCCTTGCCGTCACATCCGCAGCACGCCGAACTGCGTCGGCTGCGCCGGCAGGCGGCCGGCGAGGTCGAGCAGCAGCGCCATCACCTGCCGGGTTTCGAGCGGATCGATCACCATGTCGCACCAGGTATTGCGGGCGAAGTTGTAAGCGCTGGCGAAATCCTCGAACTGCTTGCGCACCGGCGCGCGGTAGGCCTCGCGCTCGTTGTCGGTCCAGCTGGTGCCCTCGCGCTTGTGCGCTTCGTCTTTGACCATGGCGAGCGTGTTGGCAGCCTGGTCCGGCCCCATGATCGCGGAGCGCCCGTTCGGCCACATCATCATGGCGTTCGGCTTGAAGGCGCGTCCGCACATCGAGAGGTACCCCGCGCCGTAGGAGTTGCCGATGATCAGCGTGTATTTCGGCACATTGGCGCTGGCCATCGCGGTGATCATCTTGGCGCCGTTCTTGGCGATGCCGCCTTCCTCCGCCGTGCGGCCTACCATGAAACCGGTCACGTCTGCCATGAACAGCAGCGGGATGTCGCGCTTGCAGCACAGATCGATGAAATGCGTGGCCTTGAGCGCCGACTCCGAGAACAACACGCCGTTGTTGCACAGAATGCCGACCTCGAATCCCATGATTCGGGCAAAGCCGGTGATCAACGTGTCACCATAGAGCGCCTTGAACTCGTGGAATTCGCTGTTGTCGACAAGGCGGGCGACGATTTCCCGGTTGTTGGTCGGCACGCGCGGATCGGCGCTGATCAGGCCGTAGATGTCGGCCGGATCGTAGCGCGGCGCGCAGGGCTCTGCGACGTCCCAGCGCTGCACCGGGATTTCGCCGAGATTGGCGACGATATCGCGCGTGATGGCGATGGCGTGGCTGTCGTTCTCCGCGAGGTGATCGGTCACGCCGCTGATCCGGCTGTGCATCTCGCCGCCGCCCAACTCCTCGATGCCGACTTCCTCTTTGGTGGCGGCATAGACCAGCTGCGGCCCGCCGAGGAACATTGCGCCCTGGTTGCGCACGATCACGGTTTCGTCGCACAGCGCGGGGATATAGGCGCCGCCGGCGGTGGAAGGGCCGTGAACCACCGCGATCTGTGCGATGCCTTCGCCGGACATCCGGATCTGGTTGTAGAAGATCGAGCCGAACTGGCCGTCATCGGGGAAGATGTTGGGCTGATCGGGCAGGTTGGCGCCGCCGGACTGCACCAGGGTGATGCAGGGCAGACGATGCTGCCAGGCGAAGCGTTGGGCGCGGACGTGCTTCTTGCAGGTGATGCCGTAATAGGTGCCGCCCTTCACCGTGGCGTCATTCGCGATCACCATGCAAGGCCGGCCGGAAACCATGCCGACGCCGGTGATGATGCTGCCGCCGGGCGGAACGCCGTCATACATATCCTCGCCGGCGAGCTGGCAGAATTCGAGAAACGGCGAGCCCGGATCGAGCAGCGCCGCAATGCGCTCGCGTGGCAGAAGCTGCTTGCGTTCCTTGTGCAGCCGGCGCGCGCGCTCGGGGCCGCCCAGCACGGCGGCGGCACGGCGGCGGTGAAGATCGGCGATGCGCTCGTCATAGACTTCGCGGTTGCGGCGATACTCGTCGCTGCCGATGGAAATGTCGGACTTCAGAACTGGCATGGCGTGATCGGCCCTAATAGCTGCGCGGCAAGCCCATGACGTGCTCGCCGATATAGTTGAGAATCATCTCCCGATTGAGCGGAGCGGTCTTGAGCAGCCGGACCAGCGGATAGATGTCGAAGATGCCGTATTCCTTGGTGAAGCCGTTGCCGCCGAAGCATTGCAGCGCGACGTCCACCGCGCGGGTGCCCGCATCGGCGGCGGCGAGCTTGGCCATGTTGGAGAACTCGCCGGCCTCGCGGCCCTGGTCGAACACCCAGGCGGCTTTCAGCGTCATCAGCGAGGCCATTTCGACCTCGGTATAGGCGCTGGCCAGCGGATGCTGCAGGCCCTGGTAGCTGCCGATCGGTACATTGTTGAACACCCGCCGCTCGCTGGCATAGTCGACCGCGCGGTTGAGCGCGTAGCGGCCGAGACCGCAGCAGATCGAGCCGACCAGGATGCGTTCGGGATTGAGGCTCTTGAACAGGATGTCGAAGCCGCGGTCCACTTCGCCGATCACGTCATCCGGGCCGAGATCGACGTCGTCGAAGAACAGCTGCCACTGCGTCTCGGGCGCCGGAATGCTGACCGGGATGTATTGCTTGGTGACGCCTTTGGCCTTGAGATCGACGATGAAGAGGGTAAAGCCATCGGTCTTCCGCTTCACCTCCGCGTGCGGAATGGTCCGGGTCACCACGAGCGCATAGTCGGAGCCATCGGCATCGGTGATGAAGGTCTTCTGGCCGTTCAGGGCAAAACGATTGCCGCTGCGCTTCGCCAGCGTGGTGATGCGCATCGAGTTGGTGCCCGCGTCGGGCTCGGTGATGGCGAAGCAGAATCGCGTCTTGCCGGCGCAGGCGTCGGGCAAATAGCGCTGCTTCTGCTGCTCGCTGCCATATTTCGCGATCAGGCCGAGGCTCATGGTGGCCCCGACGACCAGATTGAGCAGCGGGATGCCGTTGTTGGAAAGTCCCTCCAGGAACAGGTGCATCTCCGTCATGCCCTGACCTGCGCCGCCATAGTCCTCCGGCACCATCATGCCGACGAACCCGTCTTCGGCCACGCGCCGGTACAGCGCCTGCGGAAACACGCGCTTCTCCGTGCAGTCCATCCAGTAGCGGCGGTCGAACTCTTTGGCGACGTTGTTGCCGTAGTCGAGGATCTGCTGCTGCTCGGGCGTGAGGTCGAAATCCATCGATGTCACCAGGGTCCTGAGGGCGGGGCGGAGGCGGCTCGGAGCCGGGCCATCTTAGAGGACAGCGCGGCGGGATCAATCTAACAGATGTTCAAAATCTAACAAACGTTAGATTTTTTGACAGGATTTTTTGGCGCCGGCCGAGCCGGCCGCGGCAGGGCGGGAACGTCAGGCCTTGCGGAAGCGGGGCAGCGAAATGGTGTCCGAGATCGGCTCGCAAATCAGCGCCACCCGCATATCGAAGGTCACCTCGTCGGCGGGGCCGCCGGTATAGGTGCTGATCATCCGCGGCCCCTCATCGAGCTCGACCAGAAGCACCGCATAAGGCACGTCGTCCTTGAACGCGGGCCCGGGCGCGCGATGCACGACGCTGAAGGAATGCACGGTACCTTGCCCGCTGGCGGCGCGGTGGGTCAGTTCCGCGCTGCCACAGTTGCGGCAGAACGCCTGCTGATAATATTGCACGTGGCCGCAGCGGCCGCAGTGCTGCAGCAGCAGGCGTCCTTCGCGCAGGCCTTTCCATAGGGCGGCGCTGTCGGCGTCGGGCGACGGCTCCGGCTTGCGCCTGGCTTCTTCGACGGTGATCACAGCGTGTTCTCCGTGCCGAGGATGGTGGTGGCGTTGGTGGCGAAGCCGGCGCCGAGGCTGTGCACGAGGCCGAGCTCCGCGCCCGCCACCTGCCGCTCGCCGCAGTCGCCGCGCAGCTGGGCCACCACTTCGTGGAAGTGAAACAGGGAGCCCGGAATGCCGGAATGCGCGAAGGACAATAGGCCGCCGTGGGTATTGGACGGGATCTGGCCGCCATAGGTCATCTGGCCATCGGCGACGAAGCGGCCGCCTTCGCCCTTCGGGCAGAAGCCCAGATCCTCCAGCATCATGATCACCGTGCCGGTGAAGCAGTCATAGACTCCGGCGACCTGCATGTCCTTCGCCCAGTACCCGGCCATGGCATAGGCGCGGCGGCTGGATTCGACGGCGCCGGTCACCGTCAGCGACGGCATCAGGAAGATGTGCTCATGGGTGTAGCACTCTCCGCCGCCGAGGATGTAGATCGGCTTGCGGACGCCGAGCGCTTTTGCGCGTTCCGCCGAGGTCAGCACGAAGGCGGCCCCGCCGTCGGAGATCAGCGAGCAGTCCAGCTTGTGATAGGGGGTCGTCACCATCTTGGAGGCCAGAACGTCATCGACGGTGATCGGGCTGGTCTGCTGCGCGCCGGGCATGCGTGAGGCGTGGTGTCGCTGCGACACCGCGACCTGCGCCAGTTGCTCGGGCGTGGTGCCGAATTCGCGCATGTGACGATGCGCGGTCATGGCGAAAGTGTTGGCGACCGGAATGCCGAACGGCATCTCGTATTGCTGGTCGCGGCTCTCGGTCAGCGAGCGCAGCGCCAGTTCGGGTGTCATGCCGGTGAGCAGGCTGTCTCCGGCCGCGATCAGGATCGTCTCCGCGAGGCCGCCATGGATTGCGGCGGCGGCAATGTTGAACATCGTGGCCGCGGTCGCGCCTGATACTTGCAGGGTATTGGAGAAAGTCGGCTGCAGGCCGAAATATTCGCTGAAAGCGACGCTGAAGCGGTGGAACGGCGAAGCCATGGCGTGGCTCGAGAGCACGCCGTCGATATCCGCCTTGGTGAGGCCGGCATCGGCCAATGCGTACTGCGCGGCGGTGGCGGTCAGCGCCAGCGGACTTTGGCCCGGCACCTTGCCGACCGGCGAGAGTCCGATGCCGATGATCGCAGCCTGGCCGCGCAAGGTGTTCCGGTGCCTGGGGGCGGCGGGAGAGGCTGCCATGTGTCAGCTCTGCCTTGCCGGCTCGGCCGCGGCTGGCGCGGGCTTGATCTGCGCAAGCCTCGCCTCCAGTTCATGGCGCTGCACCTTGCCGCTGGTCGAGCGCGGAAACTCAGCGAAGTCGATGAAATGAAACTGGCGCGGGCATTTATAGCCGGCGAGGTCGCGGCGGCAGAGCGCGGCGAGGTCGGCCTCGCTGACGCTGTCGTCGCGGCGGGCGAGGAAGGCGACCGGCACCTCGCCCCATCTGGCATCCTTGGCCCGCACCACGGCAGCTTCGGTGATGCGGGTGTCGCTCATCAGGACCCGCTCGATCTCCGCCGGATAGACGTTCTCCCCGCCGGACTTGATCATGTATTTGGCGCGGTCGACGAAATCGAGCGTGCCGTCGTCGTTGCGCCGGAACACGTCGCCCATGTGGAACCAGCCGCCGCGGAAATCGCGTGCATTGGTTTCCTTTGCCTGCCAGTAGCCGGAGAACAGCGTCGGGCCGCGGATCGCCAGTTCGCCGGGCTGGCCGAGCTCGACCTCGCGGTCGTCCGGATCGACCAGCCGGATTTCGCAGAAGCTGCTCTGCCGCTTCGAGAGGCGGGCCGGCACCTCACCGATCGGAATGAGATGCGTGCTTGCCGGCGGCAATCCGGTTTCGGTCGAGCCGAAGCTGTTGATGTAGGGCGCCTGTAACAGCTTTGTCGCGTCCGCGATGGCGTGCGGAGGGACCAGATCAGCCATTGCGCCGCAGGTGCGGACGCCCCTGACGGTGACCGGGCTGGCGCGGAAGCCCTCGACGAAAGCTTCCACCATGCCGGGGATCAGGACGAACCAGCCGATCCGATGCCGGGCGAGGGCCGACAGCAGCGGCGCGATCTGGAAGCCGTCGACCACGATCACCGTGCCGCCGCGTAGCAGGGTCGCAAGGCTGTGATCGGTGGACGCCATGTGGAACAGCGGTGCCCAGGCCACAAAGGCGTCGTCGAGCGCGATGCTCAGCTCCGATGTGAACACCATCGCCCGGGCGATCATCGCGCGGTGGGAAATCACCGCACCCTTGGGCAGGCCGGTGGTTCCACTGGTGTAAAGGATGACGAGGCCGTCCTCGGGCTTCGCCGTCACTGCCGGCGCATCGCCTTCCTGCCCGGCCAGCGCGCGCTCGTAATCGGCTCCGAGATGCAGAACGCCGAGGCCGCCCAGGCACGCGCCGAGGCCGGCGGTGAGCTCGGCCTCGGCAATGATCAGCTTCGGCGAGACCAGTTCAATGCAGTAGACCAGCTCGCGCTGCGACAGCCGCCAGTTGAGGCAAGCGGTGATGGCACCGATGTGACCGGCGGCGAGCTCAATCTCCAGATACTCCGGGCGATTGCGTGACAGCAGTGCGACACGATCGCCCCGGCGGATGCCATGGGCCGCCAGCATGGCGGCAGCGCGGCCAACCCGCGCGCTCAGTTCGCCATAGGTGAGGCGTTGATCGCCATATTCGATGGCGATCGCGAGGGGTTGGATCGCCGCGCGGGTATGAAACAGGCTGGCCAGCGTCGTGCTGGTGCCTGCCGCTGCGGTTGGCGAATCGTCGCGTCCGCTTCCCATCTCGTTTCCTCCCCGATGCGAGGCCGGCCGCCCGGACCCGCCTCCATCAAAATCGCTTTCGCGGATGGGTGCAAGCCGCGCCGTCAAGTCGATGCTTGCGGCCGACATCAAACCCACATAAATTCTAACATCTGTTCGAAATAATTCATAGCTCGCCGCGCAGCAATGCCGTCTCGCTCCTCGGCGCCTTGAATTGATCCATCGGCCCTCCTAGCGTGCGGGACGCAAGAAAGGCCATACCTGATGAGGAAACGCTGATGTCGGACCGCTATGCCGCCTATACCAAGCTGAAGATCGATTATCCGTCGAAGCGCATCCTGCGCATCACCTTCGACCGTCCGGAAACCTATAATTCGGTGGATGCGGAAACCCACACCCAGCTCACTCATATCTGGCGCGACATCAACGACGATCCGGATGTGAACGCGGTGATCGTAACCGGCGCCGGCAAGGCGTTTTCCGCCGGCGGCGACTTCGAGCTGATCAAGAGCATCCTCGACAATCCGGTGGCGCGGATGGCGACCTGGAAGGAGGCCAAGGATCTCGTCTACAACGTCATCAACTGCAACAAGCCGATCATTTCCGCGATCAACGGGGTTGCCGTCGGCGCGGGTCTGGTGGTCGGCATTCTGGCCGACGTCTCGATCTGCGGCAAATCCGCCAGGATCGTCGATGGCCACACCCGGCTCGGCGTCGCGGCCGGCGACGTGGCCTGCATCATCTGGCCGCTGCTATGTGGACTTGCCAAGGCGAAATACTATCTGCTGACCTGCAAGCCGCTGTCGGGCGAGGAAGCCGAGCGGATCGGGCTGGTCTCGCTCTGCGTCGAGGATGCCGAGCTGCAGAAGATCGCGCTGGAGACGGCGGAAGATCTCGCCACCGGCGCACAGAGCGCGATCCGCTGGACCAAATACGCGCTCAATAACTGGCTTCGCGTCAACGGGCCGCTGTTCGATACCTCCACTGCTCTCGAGATGCTCGGCTTTACCGGCGTAGAGGCGCGCGAAGGGCTGGCGTCGCATCTGGAGAAGCGCAAGCCGTCGTTTCCGCCCGACTGTCCGGTCTAAGAGACGGGGAAGCTCGCGACCTGTTAGACGTTCTCTCCAATTGCCTGTAGAGGATTCACTGTCATGGCCGGGCTTGTCCCGTCCATGACAATGGTGAGCCGGGTGACGTGGGGTTCAGCCCGCCGCGAGATGCTGGCGCAGCATCTCCACGGTTTCCGGATTGGCGAGTGAGGAGAGGTCGCCGGGATCCTTGTTCTCGAACACCGCGCGCAGCACCCGCCGCATGATTTTCATGTTGCGGGTCCGCGGAAGATCCTCGACGAAAACGATACGCTCCGGCCGGTAGGAAGCGCCCATGCCCTTGACGAGAGCGCCGGACAACTCGTCGGCGACGCCGTCCGCGGTGACGTTCGGCATCAGCACGCAGGCGCAGACGATGGCCGACCCTTTCACCGGATGCGGAATGCCGAACACGGCTGCCTCCGCCACCTTGCCGGTGGCAACCAGCAGACCCTCGAGCTCGGCAGGGCCGGTGCGCTTGCCGGAAATCTTGATGGTGTCGTCGGAGCGCCCCAGAATGTAGTAGAGGCCGTCGGTGCCGTGCATGGCGAAGTCACCGTGCACCCACAGGCCGGGAAGTGTGCTCCAATAGCTGTCGATGTAGCGTGCATCGGCCTTCCACAGGCTTTTCGTCAGCCCGATCGATGAATGGCGCAGCACCAGTTCACCGACTTCGCCGGTAGGCACCTTGTTGCCGGCCATATCGACGATGTCGGCGCCGACGCCGAGCGCGGGCCGCGAGAACGATCCCGGATTCATCGGATGGTTCGGCGTGCCGAGGAACAGGCAGCCGCCGACCTCGGTGCCCCCGGAAATATTGAGGATCGGCAGCCGGCGCTTGCAGACATGCTCGAAGAACCACTGCCACGGCGCCGCGGTCCAGGCTTCGCCGCCCGAGGTGGTGAGGCGCAGGCTTGAGAGATCGTAGCGCTCCACCTCGTCGCCATAGCGCATCAGGCTGCGCACGATGGTGGGCGAGACGCCGAGATAGCTGACGCGGTGATCCTGCACCAGGCGCCAGAAGCGCCCGGTGTCCGGAAAATCCGGCGTGCCCTCGGCGGTGAGCAGGCTGGCCCCGGCGAAGCTCGGGATGCAGGCGGACATCGCGCCGACCATCCAGCCCATGTCGCTCATGAAGAAGAAGCGGTCGGATCGCTTGAAGTCGCAGCAGATGATCACGTCGCGGGTGACCATTGAGCCGATGAAGCTGATATGGGTCCAGACGCAGCCCTTCGGCTCGCCGGTGGTGCCGGAGGTGTAGAGCAGGATCGCCGGATCGTCGGCCTGCATCTCGGCGGTGGCGATGGCGCCATCCTTGCCTGCGACCACCTCGTGCCACCAATGGTCGCGGCCGGCGCGCATCGGCGTTTCGATCGGCAGCCCGCCGCGATCGATGACGATGACGTGCCGGACCGTCGGTGTGGACTCCAGCGCAGTGTCGAGCACAGACTTCAGAGGGGCCGCGCTGCCCCGCCGCCAGGTGCCGTTGACGGTGATCACCGCCTTGGCCTCGCCGTGATTGATCCGGGAGAGGATCGGGCTGGGGCCGAATCCGGAGAACAGCGGCAGCAGGATGGCGCCGAGCTTCAGCACCGCGAAAAAGGCGACGAAAGTTTCCGGCAGGTTCGGCATATAGAGCGCCACCACATCACCCCGGCCGATGCCGAGCTCGTGCAGCGCCTGCGCCAGGCGGCCGACCTCGCGGTCGAGCTCGCGATAGGTCAGGCTGCGCCGCTCCTTCGGATCCTCGCCCTCCCAGACCAGGAAGATCTGGTCCCACACCGGCGTATCGCGGTGGCGGTCGATGCAGTTCAGAACGATATTGGTGGTGCCGCCGACACACCACCGGGCCCACGGTTCGCCGCGCGAGAGGTCGAGCATGCGCTCATAGGGACGATAGAAACGAACGTCGCAAAAGCGGAACACTTCCTCCATCAGCCAGGCCGGATCGGCCTCCGCAGCAGCCGCCAGCGCGTCGTAGTCGGCATGGCCGGTCGCCTTCAGGAAGGCGGTGAGGTTGCTCTGCGCAATCAGCTCAGGCGTCGGCTCCCAGGCATATTGTCGTGTCGTGCTCATGGCCTGTTTTTCTGTCCGGAGATCGGGGTTATGCTAAACAATAGCCGTTCCGCCGGTTTGACAACAGCCAATTTCTAACATTTGTTAGATTTGCATCCGGCGGCCTGTCCTCCAACCCGGGATACCCATCGTGTCTGCTTCTTCCATGTCCGATCTGCTCGCGCCGACCTTCTTCGTTGATAGCGATTCTCCCGCGGTCCGCGAATTCGTCGCCTCGGCGCTGGAGGGCTTGGACGATCGCTCGCCCAAGGCCACGGCGATCCGCCTGTTCGATACGGTCCGCGACCGCATCAAGTACGATCCGTTCAATATCGGCACCACGCCGCATGGCTATCGGGCCAGCACGGTGGCGCAGCGGCCGGCCAACTACTGCGTGCCGAAGGCGATCCTGCTCACGGCGGCGCTGCGGGCTGCTGGCATACCGGCGGCGGCGGGTTTTGCCGACGTTCGCAACCACCTCAATTCCGCGAAGCTCGCCGACCTGATGGGAACCGATCTCTTCATCTATCATGGCTATGTCGCGCTGTGGCTCGACGGGCGGATGCTGAAGGTGACACCGGCCTTCAACACCGAACTGTGTCAGCGCTTCGGGGTGCGCGAACTGGTATTCGATGGCGAACACGATGCCCTGTTCCACGAATTCGATACCCAGAACCGGCGGCATATGGAGTATGTCAATGACCGCGGCTGGTTCGTCGATCCGCCGATTCCGCAGCTGCTGGCCGACTTCCGTGTGGCCTATCCGAAACTCTGGCAGCTCGGCGAGGCCGGTGCTGCCGCGCCGGCCGAGTTCGCGCCGGATCAGTAGAGGGCGTGCCGTCCTGGCCTTGGCGGCATCATCCTGAGGTGCGCGCGGTGGAAGCCGCCGGTTCGTCCTGCTTTGCGTATTGCACCGCGACACGGCCGACCTTCTCGCGCGCGATCACCAGCTTCTGGATCTGCGCCGTGCCATCGCCGATCTGCAAGCCCATCACGTCGAGATAGCGCTGATGGAACGGCAGGTCGGTGGTGTAGCCGTAATGCCCATGGGTCAGCAGGCACTGGTGGATGATTTCGCAGGTGGTCTTCGGCACATACCACTTGCACATCGCGGCTTCGGCGGTGTGGGGAAGGCTGCGGTCGCGCAGCGAGAGCGTGTAGTAGCAGAGCTGGCGCATCATCGTGAGCTGGGTTTCGGCCTCTGCCAGCGGGAAGCTGACACCCTGGAACTGTGCGATCGGCCGCGCAAAAGCGGAGCGCTCGCGGGTATATTGCCAGGTTTCGTCGACCGATGCCTGCGCCGGCCCGATGCATTCGAGGCCGATCAGGGCGCGGCTGTAGTCGAAGCCCGCCATGATCTTCGAAAACCCCTTGTTCTCCTCGGCCATCAAGCATTCGGCCGGAAGATGCACGTCATCGAAAAACACCGAGCCGCGCCCGACCGGCTTGGTGCCGATATCGTCGAAATGGGTCCGGGTGATACCGGTCTGGTTGAGGTCGACGAAGAAGGCGGAGACGCCGCGCGCGCCATCCTCCACCCGTCCGGTGCGGGCAAACACCACGGCTGCGTCGCACTGGTCGGAAAAGCTCATCGATGTCTTTTCGCCGTTGAGCCGGTAGCCGTTGCCGGATCGCTCGGCGCGCAGCACCAGATTGGCGGCGTCGGACCCGCCGCGCGGCTCGGTCAGGCCAAGGCCGAGAACGACCTCGCCGCGTACCACCCGCGGCAGCCAGCTCCGCGCAATGTCGGGCGAGGCATGCTGCGCCACCATGCTGCCGACCAGCGAGCCCAGCAGCTGCACATAGCTGGCGTTGAAATCGCCATAGGCGATCTGCTCGATGATCAGCCCTGCGGTGACGCTGCTCTGGCCGAGGCCGCCATAGGCTTCGGGCAGATCGACTCCGATCAGCCCGAGCGCGCCCATCTCCGTCAGCATCGTGCGGTCCAGCCGATGCGCGCTGGCGCGCGTCTGATAGTGCGGCGCCAGCTTGTCCGTCGCGAAGCGCGCGGCGGCGTCGCGAAAGGCCTGCTGTTCCTCGTTCAGCGTGTAGTCCAAAGGGCGTTCCTCGCGAGTTATGTGCGTTTTGTTGCCATCAGTCTAACGCCTGTCAGGAACTTCGCAATCTCGATGGCGGGCGCTGGAGGCAACCCGAGATCATCGTGCCGGCGCTCGATCAGGATGTCGGCGCAGTGTCAATGCGGAAGGCGGCTATCCCTTTCCTGGCAGGCCATCGCCGCGCTGCCGCTGGGCGAACTTCATGGCATCGATCATCTGGCGTGCATCGTGGGCGAGGTGCAGCGTTTCGCCGCCATCGATATACCATTCCTCGCCGGTGACGAATTTCCCGAGCGGCGAACTGAGGAAGATGATCGCCGCGGCGATGTCCTCGACGTCGCCCATATGTCCCATCACGTTGCGGTTGAGCTTCACCCACTGCTCAGGGTCGATCGGATAATGTCCCATCCCCTCGGTTTTCACGGTGCCGGGCGCGACACAGTTGAGGCGGATGCCATACTCGGCCCATTCAAAGGCGAGCGTCTTCATCATCGCCAGCACGCCGCCGCGCGCGGCGGCCGTATGGACGAAGCCGGCGAGCCCGGAGCGAACGCAGGCTGTGACGAACACGATCGATCCGCCGTGCTTCAGCATGAAATGATCGGCGACGGCCTTGGTCATCTGCCACGAGCCGATCAGGTTGTTGCGGATGACGGTCTCAAAGCCCTTGTTGTTGAGTTCGCGCGCCGGGATCACGAACTGGCCGCCGGCATTGTTCACCAGGATGTCGAGCCTGCCGTATGCATCCCGGATGCGCTGCATCGCCGCTTCGATCTGCTCGGGCTGACGAATATCGCCGGAGATGGCGATGGCCTCGCCGCCGGCGTCGCGGATGGTCCGCGCGCAGTCCTCGATCGGCTCGGCGCGGCGGCCCAGAACTGCCAGCTTCGCGCCGCATTGCGCCATTTCCAGCGCGGTGGCGCGGCCCATGCCGGTGCCGCCGCCGGTGACGAGCGCAACCTTGTCCTTGAGCAGGTCGGCGGCGAAGCGCATCTTGGTGATCGGTTGCATGGTGCTCCCTGCATGCGAAAGGAAGATCGGGGCTCGCGCGGACCGCAGAGTTGAGATAATCTAACAGATGTTAGAATTTGCGAAAGGGGCGTCGATGTCAGAGGCACAGCCGATCCACTACGCCGTCGAAGCCGGTGTCGCCACGGTGACGATCAACCGGCCCGAGCGCAAGAACGCGCTGTCGGTCGAGGCCATGAACGGGCTGACCGAAGCTTGGGCCCGCGTCGAGAGCGACGATGCGGTGCGCGCCGTCGTTCTGACCTCGGCGGATTGCGGGGTGTTTTCGGCCGGGCTCGACCTCAAGCAGGCGGCCGAGATCCGCCAGCGCGACGGCGTCGACATTCTGACGCTGATGCGCGATCCGATGCAGGAGGCGATGCGCAATGTTTCCAAGCCGATCATCGCCGCGATGACCGGGTCGCTGATGGCGGGCGGCATGATGCTCGCGATCAAGGCGGACCTGCGCGTGGGCTTGCGCGGCACCCGGGCCGGCATCACCGAGGTCCGGATGGGCCGTGGGTCATCCTGGGCGGTGCCGCTGCTTTGGATGCTGCCGCAACCAATGCTGATGGAACTGGTGCTGACCGGCGAGACCGTGCCGATCGAGCAGCTCGCGCATTATGGCTTCCTCAATTATCTGGAGGACACGCCTGATGCGGTGCGTGCCCGGGCGATTGAACTGGCGCGCAAGATCGCCGAGGGCGCTCCGCTCTCGGTCAAGGCCGCCAAGGCGAGCGTGCTGGCGGCGATGGACCTCGGCTATGAGAAAGGGCTGATCGAGGCCGGGCGGCTGCATGCCGAGGTCTATGCCAGCCGGGATGCCATCGAGGGGCCCAAGGCCTTCGCCGAGAAGCGCAAGCCGGTGTGGCAGGGCAGGTGAGGGCAGGCGATTTCAGCGATGATGCGAGCTTGGGTTTAAAGACGCTGTCGTTCGCTTACCGCTTGACGCCGTCGAAGATCATCGACTCGGTCCGGCTTGCCAGCTTCTGCACCGCATCCTTCTTGCTGAGGTCGAACCATTCCACCGTCCAGTTGAGGGCGCCAAGCACGAAAATGCGCAGCGGTACGAGTTCGATGTCGCTGCGGATTTCCCCTGCTTCGCGTGCGTCGAGGAACAGCTTGTCCCAGTATCGCGCATAGGCCCGGCGGATCGGGCGATGCGGCTGCTTCAGCCGCTCGGGCAGCTGGCCGTAGATGCGGATGTTGGCTGAAGTGAAATCGCTGGCGTCGTGCAGCGCCGCAAGATGGCCTTCGATCGCCAATGCGATCCGGCGCCGGTGCGAGACCTCGCCGGCCTGCTGCAGCCGCAGCTTGACGCCATTGAAGACGCGGCGCAGACCCTCGTCCAGCACCTCGTCGAGGATCGCCTCCTTGGAATCGAAATAATAATAGATGCTGCCGGCCTTGATCTTGGCGAGGTCGGCGATCTGGCGCAGCGTGGTGGCGGAATAGCCCTGGCGGCGGAACAGTTTCGCAGCCGCAATGAGGATCGCTTCGCGCGACTTCTGGGACTTGGAGGCGGCCGTTGCATCGGGCGGCGGGGCGCTGTCGGGGGTAGCGGCCCTTGCCGGGCGCCGCGGCGTCGCCGGCCGACGCTTGGCGGAGCCGGTCTGCGCCGGGCTGCGCGGACGGCGGCTGGATTTGCGCGACGTCTGTCGCCTCGAGGTCATGTCCGGGGTCTTTTCAGCCTGAGAATTGAGGAAACAGATCGCGGGAGGAGGTCGATCCGGTGGAAGTCTATAGCGTTTTCCAGCGAAGTGGAAACCGCTCGCGTGAAGAAAACGCGTCAGGACAACAACCTGGAGGCTTTCACCGTTTCCAGGGCATGGCGGAAGACTCCAGGATAAGATCCCGCATGGTCCCGCAGCCCGGCCGCAGCGATCAGGGACGTCGCGCCCGGCGCGGATCAGCAACTTAACGCAAGTGGAGCGAGGGCTTTGCAGGCATCCTCGCCGCGCCAATCTGTTGAAGGAGCGCCGCAGTGACCGCCGAGGCCAAAAGCCCGTTCTACAATGCCGACCATCTGGCCTTCCGCGACGTGGTGCGCCGCTTCGTCGCCACCGAGATCGAGCCCTATGCCCATGAATGGGATGAAGCCGGCACCTTTCCGCGTGAGCTCTATCGCAAGGCGGCGGCGATCGGCCTGCTGGGCCTCGGATTTCCGGAGGAATATGGCGGCACCCCGGCCGATAATTTCATGTGGATCGTTGCGGTGCAGGAGATGGCCCGGACCGGCGCCGGCGGCATCAACGCGAGCCTGAAGAGCCATTCGATCGGCGCGCCGCCGATCGCCCGTGCGGGCAGCCCGGAACTGAAGGCGCGGATTTTGCCGGAAATTCTGTCCGGCGAAAAGATTTCGGCGCTCGCAATCACCGAACCCAGCGGCGGTTCGGACGTCGCCAATCTACGCACCACGGCGCGGCGCGACGGCGACGTCTATGTGGTGAACGGCGAGAAGACCTTCATCACCTCCGGCGTGCGGGCCGACTATATCACCACCGCGGTGCGCACCGGCGGCGCGGGACCCGGCGGGGTCAGCCTCCTGGTGATTCCCGGCGACACGCGGGGGCTGTCGCGCACCGAGCTGAAGAAGATGGGGTGGTGGGCCTCCGATACCGCGACGCTGCATTTCGACGATTGTCGCGTCCCCGCCGGCAACCTGCTCGGGCAGGAAGGCGAGGGCTTCAAGATCATCATGCACAACTTCAACAGCGAGCGCCTGACCATGGCGGCGGGCTGCACTGCGGCGGCGCGGGTCTGCCTCGATGAGGCGATCGACTATGCCAGGCAGCGCCACACCTTCGGCAAGCCGCTGACGCAGCATCAGGTGATCCGCCACAAGCTGGTCGACATGGCGCAGCGCGTGGCTGCATCGCAGGCAATGCTGGAAATGCTGGCCTGGCGGCTCGATCAGGGCGAAAATCCGGTCGCCGAAATCTGCATGCTGAAGAATCAGGCGACGCAGACGCTCGCCTTCTGCGCCTCGGAAGCGGTGCAGATTTTCGGTGGCGCCGGCTATATGCGCGGCGTCAAGGTCGAGCGCATCTACCGCGAGGTCAAGGTCAACGCGATCGGTGGCGGCACCGAAGAGATCATGAAGGACCTCGCCAGCCGCCAGATGGGATTGTAACGCCGAAGGATCGAGACAAGCATGCTTTTCACCGCCGACCACGACGAACCCCGCCGCATCCTGCAGAAATTCATCGCCAACGACATCAATCCGCATGTCGACGAATGGGAGGAAGCCGGCATCTTCCCGGCGCATGAGCTGTTCAAGAAACTCGGAGATCTCGGCTTTCTGGGTCTCAACAAGCCGGTCGCGTTCGGCGGGCAGGGGCTCGATTACAGCTATGCGCTGATGATGGCCGAGGAGCTCGGCGCGATCCGCTGCGGCGGCGTGCCGATGGCGATCGGCGTGCAGACCGACATGGCGACGCCGGCGCTGGCCAAGTTCGGCTCCGACGAGGTGCGGCGCGAATTCTTGGCGCCCTCGATCGCCGGCGACCTGGTGGCCTGCATCGGCGTGTCCGAACCCGGCGCCGGCTCCGACGTCGCCTCGATCAAGACCAATGCCCATTCCGACGGCGACGACTACGTCATCAACGGCGGCAAGCTGTGGATCACCAACGGCACCCAGGCCGACTGGATCTGCCTGCTCGCCAATACCAGCGACGGTCCCGTGCATCGCAACAAGTCGCTGATCTGCGTGCCGATGAAGAGCAAGGGGGTCACTGTCGCCCGCAAGCTCGACAAGATGGGCATGCGATCATCGGACACCGCCCAGATCTTCTTCGAGGACGTGCGGGTGCCGAAGCGCAATCGCATCGGCGAGGAGGGGAAGGGTTTCACCTACCAGATGGTGCAGTTCCAGGAGGAGCGGCTGTGGGGCGCTGCCGCCGGCCTCAAGGCTCATGAATTCATCATCGAGGCGACCATCGAATATGCCCGCAACCGCAAGGCATTCGGCCGCAGCATTCTCGACAATCAGGTGGTACACTTCCGGCTGGCGGAATTGCAGACCGAGGTCGAGCTCTTGCGCTCGCTGGTCTATCGCGCCGGCGAGGCGCTGGTGGCCGGCGAGGACGTCACGAAGCTCGCCACCATGGCCAAGCTGCGCGCAGGGCGTCTCAACCGCGAGCTGAACGATGCCTGCCTGCAATATTGGGGAGGGATGGGCTTCATGAACGAAACGCCGGTCAGCCGGGCCTATCGCGACGGCCGCCTCACCTCGATCGGCGGGGGCGCCGACGAGGTGATGCTGACCATCCTGTGCAAGATGATGGGCACCCTGCCGGGCGCCGGTTCAGGCAAGGCGGCGGGCTGATGGTGACGCTGTATCATTGCTGGGGTGCGCGCTCGTTCCGCCCGCTGTGGATGCTCGAGGAGCTCGGACTTCCGTATGAGCTGAAGATGCTGCCGTTTCCGCCGCGCGCGCTGGCGAAAGACTATCTCGCCCTGAATCCGCTCGGCACCGTTCCGTTTCTGATCGACGGCGATACGCGCATGACGGAATCATCCGGCATCTGCCACTATCTCGGCGTGCGCCATGGGCCCACGCCGCTGGTGGTGGCTCCGGATGAGCCGGCCTACGGCGCCTTCCTGAACTGGATGTATTTCAGCGATGCGACACTGACTTTCCCACAGACGCTGGTGCTGCGTTACGCCCGGCTCGAGCCCGAGGAGCGGCGCAATCTGCAGGTCGCCGGGGATTACGCGAAATGGTTCCTCGGCCGGCTGCGCGTGGTGGAGGCGGCGACGGAGCGAACGGAAACGCTGTGCGCGGACCGCTTCACCGCCGCCGATATCGTCAATGGTTACGCTTTGCGCCTCGCCACGATTATCGGGCTCGCGAAGGATTTTGGGCCGAATGTCGCGGCCTACTGGCAGCGCCTGCAGCAGCGCGAGGGTTTTCAGCGCGCGCTTGCAGCCGAAATCCGCGCCGGCGACGAACAGAAGGTGCCACGAGGCCTCTGAAGCGGGCAGCGGTGATCTGTCGGGCCGTTCGCCGGGTTCCGGCTGCGCGGCGGCGACGTTTCATCCCGTTGCTGGATATCGTTCCGGTGCTGTATGCTCGATCCGCCCCGCAGAGGGCCGCGCAGGGCTGCGCGCAACGCAGACGGCATTCGGGAGGCAGCAGAATGGACCACCGCGCGGCGCAGGGTTCGGGGCATCTGATGCTGATCAGCCCCGAGCGGGTCTTTTATGCCGGCCTGCTCGGCAAGCCCCGGCAGCGTAGCAGCGGCGGCTTCAACATCTATGTCGCGCTCCACGGCGAGCTGGCTTTGGTTCAGGGGCGGCGGACGCTGACCGGCGAAATGGCCGTGGTGCGGCCATATACCGCGCACAGTGTGGAGAGCGACCATCCGACCGTCATCTGCCTCGTGATCGAGCCGGAGACGGTGCCGGACCATGCTCTGGTCGCGCTCGAGGAGCGGTTTCTCGGCGCCGCGCGCGAATCCATGGCCGCGCGCATCCGCGGCGCCTATGAGGCGCTTCGGGTCGCCGGCCGGCGTGACGGTTTCACCACGTGCGAATTCGATACGATCTTTCTCGGTGAACGGCTTGCGGCGCGGCCGATCGACCCGCGGATCGCAACGGTCATGGTCCGGCTGCGACAGTTCACCAGCGACAACCCCACGGCGGCGGACTGTGCCGCCATGGTGCATCTGTCGCAATCCCGCTTCCTGCACCTGTTCAAGGAGCAGACCGGCATCTCGTTCCGCGCGTTCCGTGCCTGGAAGCGGGCCCGGCACCTGCTGCACTTCGTCAACGAGAACATGAACCTCGCGCATCTGGCGCAGGATATCGGTTACCCGGATTCGACGCATTTCAGCCACTCGATCCGCCGCTTCTATGGCCTGAAGCCGCGCGCGATCTTCGTCGGCTCGCGCGATCTTGCGATCTATCGCAGCGATGCCTCGCTGCCCGCACGGGGATTGCGAGCCAGCCGCCCCTGAGCCGGCGGTGCGGCGATAGCGGCTTGACGCAAGAAGCGCGGCGTCGGCTTTCGCATCATGCCTCCGAAGCAACCGGCATGCCGGTTTCGCCGGCACAGAGGCATCCCCCCGCATGAGTGACAAGGTCGTCATCACCTGCGCGCTGAATGGCGTGCTCACCGATCCCAGGCAGCACCATGTTCCGGTGTCGCCGGACGAAATGGCGCGGGAGGCCAAGGCCGCATTCGACGCCGGCGCCAGCGTCATGCACATCCATCTGCGCCAGCAGGGGCCGGGCAAGGGCCATCTGCCGTCCTGGGACGTCAGCGTATCGCGGGACATCCAGCAGGCGATCCGCGAGGCCTGCCCGGGGGTGATCATCAACCACACCACCGGCACGCCGGGCCCCGACTATGCCGGGCCGCTCGCCTGCGTGCGCGAGACCAGGCCGGAGATGGCCGCCTGCAACGCCGGCTCGCTGAATTACCTCAAGGTCAAGGCCGACAACACCTGGGCCTGGCCGCCGATGATGTTCGACAACTCGGTGGAGAAGGTGCAGGACTTCCTCGATGCCATGAAGGACGCCGACACCTTGCCGGAATTCGAGTGTTTCGACGTCGGCATCGTCCGTTGCGTCGGCATGTATCGGCAGACCGGGATGTATGGCGGCCCGCTCGAGTATAATTTCGTCATGGGCGTCGCTTCCGGCATGCCGGCCGATCCGGAGCTGCTTCCGATCCTGCTCAAGCTGAAGCTGCCGGAGGCCAACTGGCAGGTGACGGCGATCGGACGCGCCGAGATCTGGCCGCTGCATCTGCGATGCGCGGAACTTGGCGGACACCTGCGCACCGGCCTTGAGGACACATTCTACCGGCCGGACGGCAGCAAGGTGACCTCCAATGGCCAGTTGATCGAGACGCTGGCGCAATATGCGCGGCAGGCGGGCCGCGAGATTGCCAGCCCGGCCGAGGCGCGGCAGATTCTTGGAGTTCGGAACTAGGTCATGGTTCGCGGAGGCCGCATCGCCTGCACCGTCCCCCCGAGGTGCGCGCCCTTGCGCGCCTCGAAGGGCGACGGCCGCCATCTTTCGAGGCTCCACGCTTTGCGTGTTGCAGCTCGGGACGACGGCTGGGTGCTTCGATGGGGGCCGATCCTGTATAGGTTCTTGTACATCGGAGGCCAGCGGACGGAGAGCTGCGGTCTCACTCAATCGGGAGGAGGACTGTCATGAGCAATCTGGAAGCCACCGGCGGTGTGCCGGGCCCTGGCCGCATCGGCCGCGTCGCGATCGGTGACCTGCTGCGGCGGGCCGCCAAGCGGTACCCCGATCGCATCGCGCTGACCGAAGGGCCGCGCCAGGTGACCTATACCGAGCTTGAACGCGACGCCAACCGTTTCGCCAATGACCTGTTGTCGCGCGGCCTCAAGCCCGGCGAGAAGATTTCGACGATCTGCAACAACTCCGTCGAGTTCGTCAAAGCCCTGTTCGGCATTCACCGCGCCGGTCTGGTATGGGTGCCGATCAACACCATGCTCGGCCCCGAAGACATGGGCTTCATCCTGGACCATGCCGGCGTCCGCTTCGCGCTGATCGACGACAATCTCTATGCACAGCCGGAACGGCGAGAGGCACTCGAGCAGCGCAAGATCGATCTGATCGCGGTGGATCTCGCCGGCACCGCCGCCAGGCAGGGACTGAAGGACTTCTATTCCCTGCTGGAAGGCCAGTCCGACATCGAACCGGAGATCGACTTCGACGACCGCGATCTGGCGATGATCATCTATACCAGCGGCACCACGTCGCGGCCGAAAGGTGCGATGCACTGCCATCTCGCGGTGGTGATGGCGGCGATGAGCAATGCCATCGAGATGCATCTTGATCGTCATTCGGGCATCACCGGGCAGTTTCCGCTGTTCCATTGCGCGGCTCACGTGGTGATGCTGAGTTTCCTCGCAGTCGGGGGCAAGATGGCGCTGATGCGGGGGTTCGATCCGGTCGCCTGCCTCGATGCGATCGACCGCGACAAGCTGAGCTTCTTCATCGGCCTGCCGATGATGTATCAGGTGATCCTCGACCATCCGCATCGCAAGGAGGTCGATCTCTCCAGCCTGAAGACCTGCATCTACACCATGGCGCCGATGTCGAAGCCGCTGATCGAACGCTGCATCGCCGAGTTGTGCCCGAACTTCGTGCTGCCGAGCGGGCAGACCGAGATGTATCCGGCCACCACCATGTCGCAGCCGGACCGCCAGCTCCAGCGCTTCGGCAATTACTGGGGAGAGTCGATGATCGTGAACGAGACCGCGATCATGGACGACGACGGCAACCTGCTGCCGCCGGGCCAGATCGGCGAGCTGGTGCATCGCGGGCCCAACGTCATGCTGGGCTATTACAAGGACCCCAAGGCCACCGAGGAGTCGCGCAAGTTCGGCTGGCACCATACCGGCGACCTTGCAATGATCGACGAGCACGGCGAGGTGCTGTTCGTTGATCGCAAGAAGGACATGATCAAGTCCGGGGGCGAGAACGTCGCCTCGATCAAGATCGAGGAAACGCTTCTTGCGCATCCGGCCGTGCTGAACGCTGCGGTGGTCGGCCTGCCGCACCCGCAATGGGGGGAGGCGGTCTCGGCCTTCGTCAAGCTGAAGCCAGGCGCCGTGGCCGACGAAGCCAGCATCGAGGAGCACTGCCGCAAGCATCTTGGCGGCTTCCAGATCCCGAAATTCATCCGGATCCTGGACGAGATGCCGATGACCGCGACCGGCAAGCTGCGCAAGGTCGAGCTGCGTCAGCAGTTCGGCGAGCAGTTCGCCCAACAGAAGATTGCATGATGCCAACACGACCAGGACGTCCGGGGCGGTGCCGCAGCGCGCGGCCCCGGATGATCGTGCGGCCGGGCACCGGCTTCGCGGTTGGGCGCAGCACGCATCATTGGTCCCAACCGACAGGATAGCCGATGGCTGTGATCGAGAATACCGTCTCGCCCTCAAGCGCGACCTATCAGGCCAATCGCGACGGCATGCTGGCGCTGATCGCGCGGATGCGCATGCTGGAGCAGCGCAGCCGCAACAAGTCCGCGGCGGCCAAGGAGCGTTTCCACAAGCGCGGCCAGCTTCTGCCGCGCGAGCGCGTCGCGCTGGTGCTGGATCCGGGGGCGCCCTTCCTCGAACTCTCGACGCTCGCGGGCTACATGTTCGACGTCCCGGACCCGGACAAGAGCACGCCGGGTGGCGGCGTGGTCGCGGGCATCGGCTTCGTCTCCGGCATCCGCTGCATGGTGAGCGCCAACGATGCCGGGATCGATGCCGGCGCGCTGCAGCCCTACGGCCTCGACAAGACCCTGCGCGTGCAGGAACTGGCGCTGGAGAACCGGGTGCCCTACGTGCAGCTCGTCGAAAGCGCCGGCGCCAATCTCTTGCGCTACCGCGTCGAGGATTTCGTCCGCGGCGGCAATATTTTTCGTAATCTGGCGCGGCTGTCGGCCGCCGGGCTTCCGGTGGTGACGGTGACCCATGGCTCGTCCACCGCCGGCGGCGCCTACCAGACCGGACTGTCGGACTATATCGTCATGGTGCGCGGCCGCACCCGCGCCTTCCTCGCCGGGCCGCCGCTGCTCAAGGCCGCGACCGGCGAGATCGCCACTGAGGAAGAACTCGGCGGCGCGGTGATGCATACCGGCATCTCCGGTCTCGGCGACTATCTCGCCGAGGACGACCGCGACGCGCTGCGGATCGCACGCGACATCATGGCGGGGCTGGACTGGGACCGGCCAGGCACCGACCCGCGGCGGCTCGCGGCCTTGCCGCCGCGGCACGATCCGGAGGAGCTGCTCGGCATCGTGCCGATGGATCACAAACGGCCGGTGGACATGCGCCAGGTGATCGCACGGGTCATCGACGATTCCGATTTTACCGAATTCAGCCCGGATTACGGTCCGGCCACGGTCTGCGGCCAGGCGCGGATCGAAGGCTATGCCATCGGCATCATCACCAACAACGGTCCGCTCGATCCGGCCGGCGCCAACAAGGCGACGCATTTCATCCAGGCCTGCTGCCAGTCGCGCACGCCGCTGCTCTATCTCAACAACACCACCGGCTACATGGTGGGCCGCGCCTATGAGGAGGCCGGCATGATCAAGCACGGCTCCAAGATGATCCAGGCGGTGACCAGCGCCACCGTGCCCCAGATCACGATCTATTGCGGCGCCTCGTTCGGCGCCGGCAATTACGGGATGTGCGGGCGCGGCTTCCATCCGCGCTTCTGCTTCTCCTGGCCCAATGCCAAGACCGCGGTGATGGGCGGCGAGCAGGCCGCCGAGACCATGGCGATCGTTACCGAGGCCGCCGCGGCGCGCAAGGGCAAGCCGATCGAACGCGACAAGCTCGATGCCATGAAGGCGAAAATCACGGCGGTGTTCGACAGCCAGATGGATGTATTCGCGACCAGCGCCCGCATGCTTGACGACGGCGTTATCGATCCGCGCGACACGCGTGCCATCCTGGCCGAGGTGATGGCGATCTGTCGCGAGGGCGACGCCCGCACGCCGCAGCGCATGCAGTTCTCGGTGGCGCGGCCATGAGCGTAAATCGACAGGTGACGCAGACGCCGTTCCGCAAGGTTCTGGTAGCCAATCGCGGCGAGATCGCGCTGCGGGTGATCCGCACCGCGCAGCGTCTCGGTTTCGCGACCGTGGCGGTCCATTCCGACGCCGACACAAATTCGCCGCATGTTCGCGCGGCGGACCAGGCGGTGCGGATCGGCGAGCCGCTGCCGGCGCAATCCTATCTGCGCATTGACGCGATCATCGCGGCCGCCAAGGCAACAGGAGCCGATGCAGTGCATCCCGGCTACGGCTTCCTCGCCGAGAATGAGGATTTCGCCGCCGCCTGCCGTGATGCCGGGCTTGTCTTCATCGGCCCGTCGCCCGAGGGGATTGCGGCGATGGGCAACAAGGCCGGCGCCAAGGCGATCATGCAGAAGGCCGGCGTGCCCTGCGTGCCCGGCTATCAGGGCGAGGACCAGTCTGATGTCACCATGGCGGAGGCGGCCGGGCGGATCGGCTTTCCGGTGATGATCAAGGCGGTCGCGGGCGGCGGCGGCCGCGGCATGCGGCTGGTCGAGAGCGCGGCGACCTTTCTGGACCACCTGCGCAGCGCCCGCTCGGAAGCGCAAAGCGCGTTCGGCGATCCCACGGTGCTCCTCGAGCGGGCCATCGTCGATCCCCGCCATATCGAGATTCAGGTGTTCGGCGACCGCTATGGCAACGCCCTCCACCTTGGCGAACGCGATTGCTCGGTGCAGCGCCGGCATCAGAAACTGATCGAGGAGGCGCCGTCGCCGGCGGTGTCACCCGCGCTGCGCGCACGGATGGGCGAGATCGCGGTGACGGCAGTGAAGGCGATCGGCTATGAGGGCGCCGGGACGCTGGAATTCCTGCTGGATTCCACCGGCGAGTTCTACTTCATGGAGATGAATACGCGGCTCCAGGTGGAGCATCCGGTGACCGAGGCGATCACCGGGCTCGACCTGGTCGAGCTGCAGCTGCGCATCGCCGCCGGGGAGCCGCTGCCGCTGACGCAGGAGGACGTCCGCTTCTCCGGCCATGCCATCGAGGTGCGGTTGTGCTCGGAGGATGCCCGCCATGGCTTCATGCCGCAGTCGGGACGGATGGTGGAGTGGCAGCCTGCGCCGCATCTTCGGGTCGAACATGCGCTGGAGTCCGGCATCGAGATCCCGCCGTTCTACGATTCGATGATCGCCAAGATCATCGCGCATGGCGGGACTCGTGACGATGCGCGGCGACGATTGATCCATGGCCTGGAGCAGACGGTCGCGTTCGGTGTCACCACAAATCAGGAATTTCTGGCCGCCTGCTTGCGCCATGACGTGTTCGCCGCAGGGGGTGCGACCACCGCCTTCATCGGCCGCCACCAGGATGAACTGCTTGCGCGACCGGCCCATGATGGACTCCCCGACGATGTGCTGGCGGCGCTGCTGCTCTACGTCACGGACCGGAATGCCCCGCCATGGCGGAGCGGCCGGTCGCTGGCCGCGACGTTCCCCGTTCCGATGCGTTTTGCCGTCGATGGAGCGGACCACGATATCGACATCGCCCGCAGCCGCGACGGCGACTATGCCATCGGCCGAAACGGCGACACCATCCAGGTCGCGATCGAGGCGATCGATGACGGCGTCGTGCGCGTTCGCAGCGGGGCCGCAACGCAGAGCGTCCGCCATCGTCGCGATGGCGAGCGGCTCTATCTGCTGCGCGACGCCGGGGTCCGGATTGTCCGCGATCTGACCAGAGCCGCACCGCAGCGGGCTGCGGCGGGTGGCGGCGACGGCAAGATCAGGGCGGCGCTGAACGGCCGGGTGGTGGCGGTTCTGGTCGCTGCCGGCGACCGCGTCAAAGCCGGGCAGCCGGTCGTCACCCTGGAAGCCATGAAAATGGAGCACGTGCATGCCGCGCCGGTTTCGGGCATCATCGCCGAACTCGGTGTTGCGGAGGGCGAGCAGGTCACCACCGACCGCATCCTTGCCGTGATCGATGCCGAGGCGGACACAGTTCAACAATAGGACGAATGAAGCAATGGCGGATACTGGAAGCGTGGTGCGCGAGAAGCGCGGGCTGGCCCTCTGGATCACGATCAATCGGCCCGAGAAGCGCAACGCGCTCAATGCCGAGGTGATCGCCGGCATCGTTCGCGGCTACCACGAGGCGCATGACGACCCCGCGATCCGCGTGATCGTGCTGACCGGCGCGGGCGACAAGGCGTTTTGCGCCGGCGCGGACCTGCAGAACACCGGCGGGGCCTTTGCGATGGATTTCTCGCGGCCCAACGTGGATTATGCCGATCTGCTGCGGCTCGCGCAGAATGCCACCAAGCCATCGATCGCACGCGTCAACGGCGTCTGCATGGCCGGCGGCATGGGCCTGCTCTGCATGACCGATATGGCGGTGGCCGCCGACAATGCCGTGTTCGGCCTGCCGGAGGTCAAGGTCGGCGTGTTTCCGATGCAGGTGATGAGTTTGTTGCAAGCGATCGCGCCGCGGCGGCTGATCAATGAATGGGCGCTGACCGGCGAGCCGTTCGACGTGCATGCGGCGAAGGCCGCAGGGCTCGTCAATCACATTGCTCCGGCTGCGGAGCTGGACGCCAAGGTCGATTGGCTGATCGGCCGCCTCGTCGACAAATCTCCGACCGCGATCCGGCGCGGCAAATATGCCATGCGGGCGATCGCGTCGATGTCGTTCGATGAGGCGATCGCCTATACCGAGAGCCAGATCGCGCTGCTGGCGATGACCGAGGATGCCAAGGAGGGCCTGAAAGCCTTCGCGGAGAAGCGAAAGCCGTCCTGGCCCGGACGCTGAGGCGCTCGAACAAACATAAAGCGGGAGGAAAGCGATGTTGATGACGGAGCTGGTGCGTCGCGGCGCGGTGTATTTCGGTCCGCGGACGGCGGTCATGTACGGCAATGACACGCTGACCTTCACGCAGGTGGATGAGCTTTCCAACCAGATCGCCCGCGTCTTCATCGGGCCGCTGGGGCTGCCGGTCGGCAGCCGGGTCGGCCTGCTGCTCAACAATTCCGTCTACACCATTCCGGTGGACTTCGGCTTCGCCAAGGCGCGGCTCTCGCGGGTGCCGCTGAACGCGCGGCTCTCGGCTGCAGAGCAGAAGCAGATGCTGGAAGGCGCCGGCGTCGGCATTCTGCTCCATGGCGTGGATCTGGCGGAACGCGCGCGTGAGCTCGCGGCCATGGTATCGGGCCTCAAGGTCATCAGCATCGGCGATCCCTCCAATCCCGAGGATCTTCTGGCCCTCGCCAAGGCGCAGTCCGGTGAGCTGCCGGACCGCAAGCCGGAGGCCGACGATATCGTCATCACCATCTTCACGTCCGGCACCACGGGCAAGCTGAAGGCGGTGGAGCACACCCAGGCGAGCTGGGCGGGCATGACGATGAACATCCTGATGAACCACGACGTGCGGGAAGGGGACATCATGCTCCATGCCGCCTCGATGATCCATGCCAGCGGCTGCTTCGTGCTGCCATACTGGATTCGCGGCGGCACCGCGGCGGTGTTGCCCGGCTTCACGCCGGCGTCCTATATCGACGCGATCGAACGCTGGAAGCCGACCGCGCTGAACATGGTTCCGACCATGCTTGGCATGCTGCTGGACCAGCCAGGTATCGCGGAAGCGGATTTCAGCTCCGTGCGTTCGGTGATCTATGGCGCATCGCCGATGCCGCGCCCGACCATCGATCGCGCGTTGAAGCTGTGGGGACCACGCTTCCTGCAGTATTACGGGCAAACCGAGGCGCCGGTGTTCATCACGCATCTCACCAGGGAGGACCATGTCGGCCCCGGTGCGGCGCAGCGGCTTGCGGCATGCGGGCGGCCGAGCATCGACTGCGAAATCCGTCTCGTCGATGAAGACGGCAACGACGTGCCGGCCGGGGAGATCGGCGAGATTGCGCTGCGCTCGCCCTTCATGATGCGCGGCTATTACGATGCCCCCGAACTCAACGCCCAGATGGCGCTGCCCGGCGGCTGGATTCGCACCCGCGATGTCGGCCGCTTCGACGAGAACGGCTATCTCTATCTGGTGGACCGTACGTCGGACATGATCGTCACCGGCGGCTACAACGTCTATCCGCGCGAGGTGGAGGACGTGATGGCGGCGCACCCGGCGGTGCGCGAGGTGGTCGTGGTGGGCATTCCCGACGACAAATGGGGGGAAGCGGTCGCGGCCTTCATAGCGCTGCGTGCCGGCGAAAGCGCCGACGATGCCGCGCTGGTGGCTTTCGCCCGCGAGCGGCTCGCCGGCTACAAGGTGCCGAAGGCGGTGCATTTCATCGACGAGGTGCCGAAAAGCCCGGTCGGCAAGCTGCTGCGGCGCGCGGTGCGGGATCCGTTCTGGAAGGGGCGCGAGCGCCGCATCGGGTGAGCGCCAGCGAGAGGGGCCGAAAGCTGCCGTTCCGGGCAGTGCGCCGTCATGCTGAGTGCACGCAATGAATGCCGCGCCCCGAGGCGGCGCAGCCGCGCCTCCCGTCCGGGCTGGCCTGTGACAAGGCCGATAACCGCAAGTTGAACGGCCGTTGCAATGACCCGTTAGCCTTGCAAGGCCCGCTATAGCATTTTCGAGCGAAGTGGAGATCGCCTCGCGTGGAGAAAACGCGTCAGGCCGACAATCTGGGGTTGTTCACCGTTTCCATGAAATGGTGAACGACTCCAGGAGTAAGGGGCTGCCTCTATCCCGGATTGGCGGTGAATCCGGCCGCGTCGATGCCGGCAATGGCGCAGGCCTCGTCATTGTCAGAAGTATCGCCGCTGATGCCGACTGCACCCAGCAGATTCCCGCTGCCGTTGAAGACCAGCACGCCGCCCGGCACCGGGACCAGCGCGCCGCCGACCAGCGAATTGACCGCGCCGATGAAATAAGCCTGCTCCTGGGCCCGCTTGAAGATCGACCGCGAGCCCATGCCCAGCGCGAGCGCGCCATAGGCCTTGCCGTGAGCGATCTCGCCGCGCTTGAGGCTGGTTCCATCCTGGGCCGCGAATGCCTTCAGGGCGCCGCGTGCGTCGAGCACGGCGACGGCGAGCGGATTGAGCTTCTTTTCGAGACCCTTGGCGAGCGCCGCATCGATGATCTTGCGGGCCGCTTCGAGTGTCAGATCGGTCATTGCGATGATTTCCTTTTCGACCGTGGGGGAGGGATTCGCGCGGCTATTGTCGAGCCACACAGCCCGTTGTCAACGTATCAGGCCCCGCATGCGACGATAGGACGTGAGGCCCGTCCACTTCCACAATCAGGCCACGGCCGCTAGGCTCGGCGGCCAAGGGCGATCGACACGCGCAGAGGCAGGGCGAGACCACGACGATGGACGAGGATCTGATCTACACGGTGAATGACGGCATTGGCCGTATCACGTTCAATCGGCCGCAGGCGCGCAATGCCATGACGTTCGCGATGTACGAGCGATTGGCCGGGATCTGCCAGGCGGCCAATACCGACCGCGGCATCAAGGTGCTGGTCCTGACCGGTGCCGGCGACAAGGCGTTCGCCTCCGGCACCGACATCTCGCAATTTCGCGCCTTCAAGACAGCGCAGGACGCGCTCGACTACGAAGCCAGGATCGATCGCGTCTTCACCGCGCTGGAAGCGTGCCGGGTGCCGACCATCGCCGCGATTGCGGGCGCCTGCACCGGGGGCGGCGCCGGACTTGCCGCCTGCTGCGACATGCGGATCGGCACGGCCTCCGCACGGATCGGTTTTCCGATCGCGCGCACGCTTGGCAACTGCCTGTCGATGTCCAACATCAGCCGGCTCATGGCGCTGCTCGGCCCGGCGCGCACCAAGGATATCATCTTCACGGCCCGGTTGGTGGAGGCCCCAGAGGCGCTGGCCGTCGGTCTCCTGAATGAGGTGGTGCCGGATATCGAAACGCTGCATCGCCGCGCCGACGAGCTGGCGCGGCTGCTGGCAAGCCACGCGCCGCTGACGCTGGAGGTGACCAAGGAGGCCGTGCGTCGCCTGCGCCCGAACCTGACCCGCGAGGAAGGCGAGGATCTGATCCTCAAGGCCTATATGAGCGCCGATTTCCGCGAGGGCATGGAGGCGTTCCTCGGCAAGCGCAAGCCGGCGTGGAGGGGAGAGTAGGCGTTCTGATGGCGCCGTTTCAGTGGCGTGGGCTGCTTTTGGGAAGGACGACTTCGATCCTGTACATCCCCGTGCTAGATAAGGCCGCCACGCTGGGCTTGACCGGATGCCAGGTGGCGCTGTCGGATCGTCGAAGGACATTACATGCATGTGTTGGTTACCGGCAATGCCGGCTTCATCGGTTTCCATGTCGCGAAGCGCCTGCTGGAGCGCGGCGACTCGGTGGTGGGAATAGATGTCGTCAACGACTACTACGATCCCGCGCTGAAGGAGGCCCGGCTCAGGGTGCTGGATGATGTGGCCGGCCGGTCGTCCGCAAACTATACGTTCCTCCGGGCCGACATTGCCGATCGGGCGACGCTCGACGCGTGTTTCGCGGAGCATCGCTTCGACCGTGTCATTCACCTCGCCGCACAGGCCGGCGTCCGCTACAGCCTGGAAAACCCGCGCGCCTACGTCGATAGCAATCTCGTCGCATTCACCAATATTCTGGAGGCGTGTCGCTTCGCACGCACGCCTCATCTTGTCTATGCCAGCACCAGCAGTGTTTACGGCGGCAATACGAAAATGCCGTTCAGCGAGCACGACGGCGTGAACCATCCCCTGCAGTTCTACGCGGCGACAAAACGCGCCAATGAATTGATGGCGCACAGCTACAGCCATCTGTTTCGGCTGCCGACAACAGGCCTGCGTTTTTTTACGGTCTACGGCCCGTGGGGGCGGCCGGATATGGCGCCGTTTCTGTTCACCCAAAATATCTTTGCCGGCAAGCCGATCACGTTGTTCAATAACGGCGAGCATATGCGCGACTTCACATATATCGATGATATCGTTGACGGCATCCTGCGCGCCACCGACGATATTGCATGCCCTAATCCGACGTGGGACAGCGATTACCCCGATCCTGCAACCAGCAATGCTCCGTTCCGAATCTTCAATATCGGGAACAGCAAGCCGGTTATGCTTTCGGACTTCATTGAAGCAATCGAAGCGGCTCTAAACAAAAAAGCGATCCGCGAGTTTTTACCGATGCAGCCGGGCGATGTGCCAAGCACGTTTGCCGATGTCGGCTTTATTGCGTCGAGCGTTGGCTACCGACCGCAGACGTCGGTCGGTGAGGGTGTTGCTCGCTTCGTGCAATGGTATCGCGAATATGTGGGTTGATTGAGCTCTCGCTCAATCCCGGATCTTGGGACGGCCGACGCTCTCATAGGTGAAGCCGGCAGCTTCGACATCCTCTCGGCGATAAATATTGCGCAGATCGACGAGGACCGGTTGCCGCATCTCGGCGTGAAGCCGCTTGAGATCAAGGGCGCGGAACTGAACCCATTCCGTTATGATCACCAGCGCATCGGCATCCTTTGCACAGGAATAGGCGTCGGTGCAGTAGTCGATATCCGGCAGCTCCCGGCGGGCCTGCGTCATCCCCGCGGGATCGAAGGCCCGAACCATTGCGCCCATATCGAGCAGGCCTGTCACCAGCGGAATCGATGGTGCCTCGCGCATGTCATCGGTGTCCGGCTTGAATGTGAGGCCGAGGACGGCGATGGTCTTTCCGCGCAACTGGCCGCCGAGCGTCGCCGCAACCTTGCGCGCCATCGCCCGCTTGCGGTTCTCATTGACGGCCAGCACGGCATCGACAATGCGAAGTTGCACATCGTGATCGAGCGCGATCTTCAGCAGTGCACGCGTATCTTTTGGAAAGCAGGAGCCGCCGAAACCCGGCCCCGCATGCAGGAATTTGGTGCCAATGCGATTGTCGAGCCCGATGCCGCGCGCGACTTCCTGGACGTTGACGCCGACCTTTTCGGAGAGATCGGCAATCTCGTTGATGAAAGTGATCTTGGTGGCAAGGAAGGCATTGGCGGCGTATTTGATCATCTCCGCGGTGCGCCGCCCCGTATACATGATCGGCGCCTGATTCAATGAGAGCGGACGATAAATGTCGCCGAGGATTTTGCGCGCGCGTTCGTCATTGGTCCCGACGACGATACGATCGGGAAACTTGAAGTCGCGGATCGCCGCGCCTTCACGGAGAAATTCAGGGTTGGACGCAACCACCACGTCAACATCGGGGTTGGTTTCGCGGATCAGCCGCTCGACTTCGTCGCCGGTGCCTATCGGCACGGTCGATTTCGTAACAACGACAGTGAAGGTCTTGATCGCTGCCGCGATCTCGCGAGCGGCGGTGTAGACATAGGCAAGATCAGCGTGACCATCGCCACGCCGTGAAGGTGTCCCTACCGCAATGAAGACCGCATCCGCTGTGCCGACAGCCTCTGTCAGATCCGTGGTGAAGCTTAAGCGGCCTGCGCGAACATTGGTTGCGACGAGCTCTTCAAGGCCTGGCTCATAGATCGGAATCTCGCCACGGATAAGCGCGGCAATCTTCTCTGCATCTTTGTCGACACATGTTACTTCGTTGCCAAAATCGGCAAAGCAGGCCCCAGAGACGAGACCGACATAGCCGGTGCCGATCATCGCGATCCTCATGGTGAAATTCCATAAGAGAGCAAGACATGAGATTGCTTGACTTGTTTCATATCTCTTTAATCGGCTTACGAATCATGCACCAGGCATGGGTTCGCAAAAAAGGGAGCGCGCTCAGGAACGGATAGAAGCCGCCCCAGACCGCGCGTGCAATCGGCGGCGCGAGCGTTACGCTGCGCGCGGTCAGGGTGCCTTCAGGAAATAGCCTTTTGAGGTGAGTAACGGGGATTCCTCGAACATTTGGGTTGCGGGGATTGTTGACGGTAAAATCGTAAGACAGGATCACCCCTCCGGGCCGGAGAAGAGACCAGGCCTTGTTGGCAACCGCATTCAGAACAGAGTCATCCAAAATGGAAGAAAAGCAGACCGATTGCAGAACGACGTCGAACGATTCTGCGTTGAAGTCTAGTTCGCTGGCGTCCCCGCAATGCAAGCTAACCGACGACGGTAGTCGCCCGCGTGCTTCCTCGATGCGGTTTTTCATAAGATCGTTTCCGGTCAGGCGCGCTGGGTTGGCGCCCAAGGTAATGAAGTTGAGCAGGTTGCTTCCGGCACCGCAGCCGATCTCGAGGATATCCTTGCTGGAGAGCCGGTCTGGACCCAGCCAGTCCCGAAGCAAATCCGTCAGGACGCGTTGACGTTCCGCGGCAATGCGGACGTTGACCGGGCGCAAG
>Ga0180222_1000682_pt1 | contig 45514 bp, 39 predicted proteins | sample eDN5th37CKraftOP_FD_151336 | JGI IMG/M metagenome (GOLD analysis project Ga0180222, IMG submission 151336) | Enriched Organic Plus compost microbial communities from Emeryville, California, USA - eDNA 5th pass 37_C Kraft OP (version 2) (version 2) ...
TGTGGACCGGCGCCGTCCTCACCGCCTTCTTCTGGACGGCGTTCTACGCCGCCGCCTCGGACAACGGCCCGATCAGCGCGCCGACGGCGACGTTCGCCCCCGACGGCGAGGACATCGACGACGTCACGACGGATGCCGACGAGCAGGCCTACCTCGCCGAGGTCAAGCCGCAGGTTCTCGCGATCCTGCAGACGATCGAGCCGAACATCACGGAGGCCGACCTGTCGAGCATCTACACCGACGAAGACCTCATCGAGGTGGGCGAGGAGCTCAGCGACATCCCCGCCGACCAGCGTGAGGAGAACCGCTCGCAGTTCATCTCGTCGGCCGTGTCGTCCAGCGGCGGTGCCTTCACAGAGGAATCCGCCGCCCACATGTTCGACATCCTCATCGCAGCGGCCGACACGCACCTGCGCTGACACGCATCATGTGAGGGGTCGCCGCGTCGCGGCGGCCCCTCACGCGTGCGCGCGGGTGTCCTGCGCGATGATGCTGGGGCCTTCCGCGGTGGCCTTCACGACGAGCTGGGCGGGCAGCTGCTCCTTCATCGCCTCGACGTGGCTGATGACACCGACGGTGCGCCCGCCCTGCCGCAGCTCGTCGAGGGTCCGCATCGCCAGCTCGAGCGTCTCGCTGTCGAGGGAGCCGAAGCCCTCGTCGATGAAGAGGGTGTCCAGACGGATGCCTCCCGCGTCCTCCGTGACGACCTGGGCGAGGCCGAGGGCGAGGGCGAGGGAGGCGAGGAACGTCTCCCCGCCCGACAGCGACTGCGGCGGACGGGACTGTCCGGTGTAGGCGTCCACGACCTCGAGGCCGAGCCCGGCGGCGCCCCGGCCGACGAGCGCATCGGTGTGGCGGAGGAGATACCGCCCCGAGGACATCTCGTCGAGACGGAGGTTGGCGGCCGCGACGATCTCCTCGAGCTCGGCGGCCAGCACGAACGTCTCGAGGTCCATCTTGCGGGCGTTGCGCCCTGACACGGCGTTCGCGAGCCCCGCGACGAGCTCGAACTCGGCGTACAGGTCGGCGATGTCGGCCTGGGCGGCCTGCGCGCGCGTGAGGATCCCCTGCAGCGCCTCCGCCGCCTGCGCGGCGCGGAGGGCGCGGTCGACGGCGGCCGTCCAGGCCTGCTTGGCCTGCTCGACCGCGACGGCCGCGGCGTCGAGGTCGACGAGCTCGTCGGGCGTTCCGGCCAGTTCGATCTCGAGAGCGCGCAGCCGCTCCACCTCTCCGGCGTGCGCCACCTCGTGGGTGCGCACCCGCGACTCCAGCTGCGCGCGGTCGACGGTGCCGAGGAGAGCGTCGCGCGCCGCGGCCACGTCGGCGAACTCGGACTCGGCGACGCGGCGATCGCGCTCCTCGCGGTCGACGCGCTCCTGGGCACGGGCGGTGTCGCGCGCGGTCACGGCATCCGCGAGCGCGCGTGCGAGCGCGCGCCGCGCGGTCGCCTGGGCGATCCGATCCGCCACGGTCTCGAACTCCCCGCGGGCCGCGTCGACGTCCGCACGGGCGGCGGATGCCTGCTGCCGCAGCGACACGACGTCGGCGCGTGCGGCGGCGAGGCGCTGCTCGACGTCGGCGCGCTCCGCCGTCGTGGCGGCTTCCGCCTCGGCCAGTGCGCGCCGGTCGGCGGTGAGCCGGGCCACGTGCTGCGCCGCCTCGGCGGCCAGGGCGACCTCACCCTCGAGTCCCGCCACGAGCTCCGCGATCTCGGTCGAGGTGCCGCCGCCGGCCTGCGCCGCCGCGGCGGCGAGCTCCTGGCGCGCGGCGCGAGCGCGCTCGGAGGCCGCGCGCTCGGTCTCGTGGGCGGCGTCCTTGGCGGCGACGGCGGCGTCGATCGTCTCGTCGGTCACCGGGTCGGCGTCCGCGTGGGCGGGCCGGGGGTGCTCGGCCGAGCCGCACACCGCGCACGGCTCGCCGTCGACGAGCTGGGCGGCGAGCTCCCCGGCGTACCCGGCGAGACGCCGCTGCAGGAGCGCGGCGACCGCCGCCGCCGCCGTCGTCGCGTCCGCGAGGGCTGCGGCGTGCGCGGCCTCCGCCTGCGCGCACGCCTCCGTGAGCCTCTCGGCCTCGCGCGCCGCGGCGAGACGCTGCTGCGCGGCCGCGAGGGCGGTGCGGGACGGCTCGAGGCGCGCCGCGAGGGTCTGCTGCGCCGTGATCTCGGCGTCCAGCGCGGCGCGCAGGTCCGGGAACTCGGCGATCCGGGCATCCAGCGCGCTGCGCTGCTCCTCGAGGCGCGCGACCGCGGTCTCCGCCTCGGCGACGCGCTGGGTCAGAGCGGGAAGCTCGCGCTCGCGCGCGGCCGCCGCCTCGCACCGGGCGAGCTCGCCCGTCATCTCGTCGATCCGGGCGGCGAGGGCCGCGGCGTCGGCGCCCTCGTCCTCCCCTGCGGCGACCCAGGCGGCGCGCGCCGCGGCGACGGCGTCGTCCGCGCGCTCCGCGGCGTCTGCGGAGGCGGCGGCGCGCTCGATGGGGTCGCGCAGGAGCTCGGCGGCCCGGGCGGCGACCAGGCGCCGCCGATCCCCTGCGATGCGCGGGGCCTCGGCCTCGAGGGCGGCGAGGGCCGCGCGCGAGGCCTGCCGCTGCACCTGCTTGTCGCGCACCGCCACCAGCGCGCGGTGCGCGTCGACGGCGGCGGTGTGGCGGGCCTCCGCCTCCGCACGCTCGCGGTCGGACGTCTCCGCGCGGTAGGCGGCGCGCTGACGGGCGCGCTCGATCCACTCCCGGCGTGCCGCGGCGTCGTCCTCGGGCGGCCTGTCGTCGTCGCCCGCGAGATCGTGCTCCGCGACGAGGCGGTCCGCGTCGTCGAGGATGTGGCGCACGAGCGCGCCGCCCCCGGCGAGCCGCTCGCTCGCCTCCCGGCGCCGCTGCTCCAGCGCCTCCTGGTAGTCGCGGTACGTGCGCGAGCCGAAGAGGGTGCGCAGGAGCGCCTGTCGATCGTCGTTCTTGGCGAGGAGGAACTGCGCGAAGCGGTTCTGCGCCAGGAGGATCACCTGCAGGAACTGCTGCTGGTTGAGTCCCACGATCTCGTCGAGCAGGAGCGCGACGTCGCGCGGCTTTGCCGCGCGCCCGATCCACTCCCCGCCGACGTGCTCTTCGAGGTGCGCCGCGTGCGGCACGGTGGTGAGCCCTTCGCCGCGGGCCTTCGGGCGCTCGTACTCGGGCGCGCGGGTCACGCGCCATCGCGTCCCGGCGACGGAGAACTCCAGGCGCACCTGCGTGGGCTCGTCGGGCGCGCAGTAGTCGCTGCGGATGCGCTTGTCGGCGCCCTCGTAACGGGGCACGGCGCCGTAGAGCGCGAAGCACACGCCGTCGAGGATGCTGGACTTACCCGCCCCGGTGCGTCCGGAGATGAGGAAGATGCCGTCGTCGTCGAACGCGTCGAACTGGATCGCCTGCCGGGAGCGGAACGGCCCGAACCCCTCGAGCTCGAGCCGGTGGAGTCTCACGCCGACGCCTCCGCGGCGGTCTTCTCGCCGATCACGTCGCGCACGAGGTCGCGCTCGGCGTCGGTCGCCCCGACGCCGTTGCGCACGTGCGCGAGGAAGCCGTCGATGAGCTCGACGTCGTTGCGCGCGGCGCGCACGCGGCCCGAGAAGCTGCGGGTGTCGGCCTCGGCCCGCTCGGCGGGCACGTGCCGGACCTCGGCGCAGTGCGGGAAGCGGGTCTGCAGGCGGCGCATGACGTCGACCTGCTGCGCCGTGTCGGTGTACTCGGCGCGCACCCACGCGTCGGCGTAGGCGTCGTAGGCGGGATCGGTCAGGAGCGTCTGCAGGGGTGCGCGCAGCGTCGCGAGCGGCCGCGGCACCGGCAGCGGCACCCACTCGACGGCGGCCAGGCCCTCCGCGTCGAGGTCGACGAGCCACGAGCCGCGGTTCGGGTTCTCGCCGAAGCTGTAGTGCAGCGGCGCGCCCGAGTACCGCACCCGGTCGGACAGCATGCTGTGGCCGTGGATGTGCCCGAGCGCGACGTAGTCGGGGCCGTCGAACGTGGATAGCGGGACGACGTCCAGGCCGCCCTGCTGGATGTCGCGCTCGAGGTGCGGCGTGGGCTGGGTGTCGATGAGGCCGCCCACCGCGAAGCAGTGCGCCATGGCGACGGAGCGCCCGCCCTCCCCCGCCGCACGGCGCGCCGCGGCATCCGCGCGCACGAGGTCCATCGCGTGCGCGAGGGTCTGCGCCTGCGTGCGCAGCTCGACGCCCTCCCACAGGTGTCGCACGAGCGTCGGCTCGAGGTACGGGATGCCGTAGAAGTGCACCGGCCCGTGGGCGTCGGCGACGGTGACCGGCGTGCCGGTCGCGAGCGGATCGGTGAGGACGTGGATGCCGTCGCGCAGCAGCTTCGCCTGGAACCCCAGGCGGGCCGCCGAGTCGTGGTTGCCGCTGGTCACGATCACGCGCGCTCCGGTCTCGCGCAGGGCGACGAGCGTGTCGGTGAGGATGCCGTAGCAGGCGGCCGCGGGGGTCGCCGAGTCGAAGAGGTCGCCGGCGACGAGCACGACGTCGACCTCGCGCTCCGCCACCTGCGCGACGAGCGCGCGCAGCACGTCGGACAGGGCGTCCAGGGTCTGATGCCCGTGGAACGTCCGGCCGATGTGCCAGTCGGAGGTGTGCAGGATGCGCATGCTCCCACGCTAAGTCCGGTGTGCGACATCCTCGGGTCGGCGCACCGGCGCCCCGCGTCCGCGGCATCCGCATCGGCCTGGAAGACTGGGGGCATGAGACTCCTCGTGGCGGCGCTGGACGCCGAGCTGTCCGCCTTCCCGGAGACGCTCCCGGGCTTCGACCGCCTCGTGACGGGTCCGGGCAAGCTGCAGGCGGCCGTCGCACTGACCCGGGCACTGACGGCGCGCGACTACGAGGAGATCGTGGTGGTGGGCACCGCGGGAGCCGTCGACGACGAGCTGGAGGCATCCGTCTTCGAGGTGTCCGCGACCATCCAGCACGACGTGACGGACATCGACGGGATCGTGGGGCAGCACGTGTCGCTCCCTCTCGGCTCGAGCTCGCGCCCGAGGGCGTCACGATCGCGACCGGGGACCACTTCGTCGACGACGCGGACGCGGTCGCCGGCATCCGCGCGCTGGGCGCGGGCCTGGTGGACATGGAGACGTACGCGTACGTGTGGACGGCGCAGGAGCTCGGCGTGCCGGTGCGGGTCCTCAAGGCCGTGTCGGACCGCGCCCAGGACGGCGCACGGTACGACTGGCACGACGCGGTCGCGGCGTGCAGCGTCCTGCTGCGCGAGCGGATCCGCGAGCTCTACGGCGTCTGACCCGGCTCCGCGGCGGCGGCCGCATGCTTGCGCGCCTTGTCCTTCTTGCGGGTGCGCCGCCGCGCCGTGAGGTCGACCACGGAGATGACGAACGAGAGCGCGATGAACACGGCGACCGCCACCATCCCGTACGCGTAGGCGTCGTGGTACACGACGAGCGACGTGTGTCCGCTCCCGCGCTCGCGGTAGATGGTCGAGTAGAACAGCGACAGCGCCACCGCGGTGCCCACGGCCGTCCCGATGCGCTGCCCGAGCTGGCCGACCGATCCGGCCACGCCGCCCTGCCTGACGGGGATGTCGGCGAGGGTCAGCGTCTGGTTCGGCGAGATGACGAGGCCGCCGCCGAAGCCGCCCACGATCATGATGCCCGCCATGACCCACACGGTGGCCGACGGGGGCGTGTACAGCGCCGCGGCGGCGAGGCCGACGGCGCACGCGAGCACGCCGGCCAGACCCCACACGACGACCGGTCGCCCGAACCGCCCGACGAGGTTTCCGCCGATCCACGACGCGATGGCACTCGCGAGCGCGAACCCGATCGTCACCATCCCGGCGTAGACCGCGGCCAGCCCGATCCCCTCCTGCAGGTACAGCGTCGTGAGCAGGAACAGGGCCGGGGCCGCGGCGAAGTAGGACGTCTGCAGGAGCGTCCCGTTGCGGTACGACGAGATGCGGAACAGCGCGAACGGGATGAGCGGCTGGCGCCCGCGCGCCGTGTAGCGCCGCTCCCATGCCACGAACCCCGCGGCGAACAGGACGAACGCGACGAGCAGCCACCAGCGCTTCGGGTCGTCGGTGGGCGCACCGGTCGTGAACAGGAACGGCCACATGAGCGCGAGCACCGTCAGCCCGAACAGGATCACGCCGACGGGGTCGAGCTGGAGCGGGCGGTGCGACTTCGTGCGCGTCGCCGGCAGCAGCCACGCCGCGAGCGCGATCGCGATGAGGCACAGCGGCACGTTCATCCAGAAGATCCAGCGCCATCCGTCTGCGGGTCCGCCCAGCGCGATGAGCAGGCCGCCCAGGGTCGGGCCGAAGGCCGTCGCGACGCCGATCGTCGCCCCGAACAGCCCGAACGCGCGTCCGCGCTCCTTGCCCTGGAACAGCTGCTGGATGAGGCCGAGCACCTGCGGCATCTGGATGCCGGCGGCGACGCCCTGGAGGAGACGGCCCACGAGCAGGACGGTCGTGTTGGGCGCGAGCGCGCACACGATGCTCGTGAGCGTGAACAGGCTCAGGCCGATGATGAACAGGAGCCGGCGCGACCGCTGGTCGCCCAGGCGTCCCATGGGCACGAGGGCGAGACCGAACGTGAGCACGTAGCCGGAGACGATGAGCTGCAGCTCGGTCGAGGCCGAGTCGAACGCCGCCTCGATCGAGGGCAGCGCCACGTTGACTTTCGACAGATCGAGGATCGTGATGCCGGCCACCGCGACGCACACCCAAAAGGCGCGCCACCGCTGTCCCGACGTGAGCGGGATGTTCTGGGTCGCGGGGTGGTGGGAATCCGGCATCGGCTCCAGGCTACTCAGTGACACGATGGGGGGATGACGCACCCCCTACTCGACGTCGTCGCGGCGGTCATCGAGCGCGACGACCGCGTGCTCGCGTGCCGGCGGCGCCCGGGCAAGGCGGCGGCGGGGCGCTGGGAGTTCCCCGGCGGCAAGATCGAGGCCGGCGAGACGGCGCAGGAGGCGCTCGTCCGGGAGATCCGCGAGGAGCTGGGGGTCGGCATCCGCGTGACCGGGCACCTGACCACGGATGTCACCGACGGCATCCGGCTCGTGTGCCTGCGGGCGCGACTCGTGACGGACGCGCCGGTCGCCAGCACCGACCACGACGCACTCGAGTGGGTCGCGCTCGACGGGCTCGGAGCGCGGGACTGGGCGGATGCCGACAGGCCGGCGGTCCGACTGCTGGAGACCGGAGCATCCGCCGCGGACCGGTAGCGTCGAGGCGTGGACCGATTCGATCATGAGGGGGCGACACTCGTCGCCGAGCGCTCGGGCGTCGGAGCGCGCACCTTCCTGCTGATCCACGGCATCGGGATGGGACGCGGGGTGTTCGGCGACCTCACCGAGCACCTCCTGCCCCACGGCGAGGTCGTCGCGGTCGACCTGCCCGGCTACGGGGAGGCCCCGGAGCCGCCTCGCACGCCCACGATCGAGCGCACCGCCGACGTCGTCGCCGCGTACCTGCGGGGGCGCGGCATCCCTCCCGTCGTCGCGATCGGGCACTCGATGGGGACGCAGGTCGTCGTCGAGCTCGCCGCGCGCCACCCCGGGCTGGTCGAGGGCGTCGTCCTGGTCGGTCCGACCGTGAACCCCGCGCAGCGCACGGCGCTGCGCCAGCTCCTCCTGCTCGCGCAGGACCTCGCGATCGAGAGCCCGCGCGTGCTGGCCCTGGGCGCCCGCGAGTACCTCCGCGCCGGCCCGAACCTGCGCCGGAAGATGCGTGCGATGCTCGTGCACCGCCCCGAGGACACCTACCCGCGGGTGCGCGTCCCTGCGCTCGTGCTGCGCGGCGAGCACGACCGCGTCGTGCCGGAGGACTGGGCACGGCGGGCCGCGGCGCTGCTGCCCGACGCCCGCTTCACGCAGATCGAGGGGCACGGGCACGAGACGATGATCCGGGATGCCGGACCCTCCGCCGCGGAGATCGTCGCCTTCTCCGAGACCGCGCGCTGAGGCACCCGAGACCGGTGGCCGGGTGCCGGCGCCGGCGCCGGCGGTCAGGATGTCGGAGCCCCGGCGTACGTTCGGAGCATCGGAACCATCGGAGGAATCATGCTCTCGACAGTCATGGCAGCACAGGGGCAGTTCCGCGTCGACACGGCCGAGCGCGACCGCGAGCGGGCCATCCTGGCGGCGATCCGCGAGCGCCGCGCAGCCGTCGCGCAGGCGGCGATCCGACCCGCGGCGACGCGGCTCCCGGTCGCCTGGCCGCGCCCCATCGCGTCGCGCGCGGCGTACTCGCCGGCCTGAGCCCGGTGCGGGCGTCGCGCGGGTGGCCTCGCGGGTGGCCTCGCGACGACGGACGCCCGAACCCGGCGGGGGCTAGCGGGTCTCGCCGGGCGTGATGTCGGCGGAGGCGCTGCCGCTCGGCGCGGCGGCAGCACCGCGCGCCGCGGCGCGGTCCCGTGCGATCGCGTCGCCGAGGAGCCGGCCGCCGCTCGTGAGCAGCGCACGACGCCACGGCAGGGTCCCCTCGATCTCGATCTGGATCGACATCGACAGCACCGTCCGGATGAGCACGATGATGCCGAGGATGAGCGCATCCTCCAGCGACGGCTTCGACGTGATCGTGCGGATGAGATCGGCGGCGACGAGCACCTCGAGGCCGAGGAGGATCGCCGAGCCGAGCGTGGTCCGCAGCACCTGGAAGGCGGCCTGTCCGCCCTCTCCGCGCCGCAGCGCCCGGACGCCCAGGACGACCGCGATGACGAATCCGACGATCATCGCGAGGGCGCCGAGCGCCTCGAAGACGATGGCGACGATCGTGAAGGTCGACTCGAAGTCCATGCATGCACCCTAGCGAGCCTCCGCTGCGCCGCGCGGGCGCGGGACGCGGGTCAGGCCGTGCGGCGGTTCTGCAGGATGCCTGCGCGCTCGGGGTGCGCGTCGAACCAGTCCGCGACGTACCAGCACACCGGGAGCACCTCGCGGTCCCCGCGCGCCTCGAGCTCGGCGACCGCCCGCCCGACGACCTCGGCGGCGTACCCGTGCCCGCGGTGGGTCGGCACGGTGTACGCGCGGACCATCGCGACCGACCTGCCGTCGTCGCGGTAGTCGAGGACGCTCACCAGCTCGCCGCCCTTGCGCAGCGTCCAGCGGGATGCATCCGGCTCATGCGAGAACTCGAGCTTGCCCATGCCGACAGGCTACGCCTGCCCGGGGGACTCGGCTCCCTCCTGACGCGCGAGATCCGCGAGCCACGCGTCCGCGGCCCGCTGGCCGGACAGGCGGACCACCGGCCAGCCCTCGGCGATACGCCCCGACATCCGCTCCCGCACGACGGGATGACTCGTCCACGCCCACGCGAGGATGTTCTCCTCCGGCACCGGCCGCAGCCAGCTCGAGGGGCGCTCCCTGTTCCCGTGCCACAGCTCCTCGCGGAGGATGCCGCGGCGCAGCGTGCGACGGACGACCCTGGCCATGACGACGCGACGCGGGTGATCCAGCCATACGACGGCGTCCGAGCCGTGCGGCGGATCGAGCATCCCGTCGAGGCGGTTCGTCCAGTTGCCGTCGATGATCCATCCGTCGGGGTGCGCGGCGACGAAGCGCCGGACGAGCTCCCGCGCCTCCTCGACGTCGCGGTGCTGCCAGCCGGCATCCCAGAACACCTCGTCGAGCTCGAGTCGGGGCAGGCCCGTGACGCGTGCCGCCTCGGCCGCGAGCCGGGACTTCCCCGAACCCGATGTGCCGACGATCCACAGTCGGCGGGCGCGGTGCGAATCGGACACCGTCCCACGCTAAACCCGTCCTCCAGGGGGCGGAAATGGTCGCCCCGCGCACCGCGAGGCGACCATTCGCACCACCTGGATCCCGGGACGCCGGGGCCGGCACGGGCTACGCGGGGAGCACCCCCGTCTCGGCGAGCTGCCGGAACCAGTGCGCCGAGGCCTTCGGGGTCCGCTCGAGCGTGTCGAAGTCGACCCGCACGATGCCGAACCGCTTGGCGTACCCGTATCCCCACTCGAAGTTGTCGAGCAGCGACCACACGAAGTAGCCGCGCAGGTCCACGCCCTCCTCGACGGCCCGGTGGGCCGCGGTCAGGTGACGGCGGAGGTAGTCGACGCGCAGCGGATCCGGCACGGAGCCGTCCGCGGCGACCTCGTCCGCGAACGCGGCGCCGTTCTCGGTGATCATCAGCGGCTGGTCGGGGAACTGCGCCGACAGCGAGCGGAGCAGCTCCAGCAGGCCCTCGGGCGCGATGTTCCACCCCATCTCGGTGTACGGCCCCGGCTGCTGCACGAACTCGACGATGCGGTCCGATCCGGGCCACGCCGTGCCGCCGTCCGCGGCCTTGTGGCCGTCGTTGTGTTGCATGGGCGAGGAGCCGTCCCACAGGCGCACGGTCGCGGTCGAGTAGTAGTTGACCCCGAGCACGTCGATCGGCTGGTTGATGGTCTCGAGGTCGCCGTCCTGCACGAAGGCCCAGTCCGTGACCTCCGCCGTGTCGGCGAGGAGGTCCTCGTCGTAGACGCCGCGCAGCATCGGGGACGTGAACGCGCGGTTCGCGAGCGCATCGATGCGGCGCATCGCCTCACCGGAGTTCTCGCCCTCGCCGCGCAGCACGTGGAAGTTGAGCGTGACGGAGTACTCGGGCGATCCGGTCGACGTCGCCCGCAGCGCCTGCAGCGCCTTGCCGTGACCGAGGTTGAGGTGGTGCACCGCGGCGAGCGCGGCGGCCGGCTCGTGGCGGCCGGGAGCGTGCCCGCCCTGTCCGTACCCGAGGTAGGCGGAGCACCATGGCTCGTTGAGGGTCGTCCACGTGTGGATGCGGTCGCCGAGCGCCGCCCCCATGACCCCCGCGTAGTCCGCGAAGTGATCGGCTGTCGCCCGCACCGGCCAGCCGCCGGCATCCTCGAGCGTCTGGGGCAGGTCCCAGTGGTAGAGGGTGGCGACGGGACGGATGCCGCGCGCCAGCAGGCCGTCGACGAGCCGCGAGTAGAAGTCGATGCCCGCCTGGTTGACGCCGTCCTCGATGCGACCGGTCGGCACGATGCGCGGCCACGCGATCGAGAACCGGTAGGCGTGCAGGCCGAGCGACTGCATGAGGTCGAGGTCCGACTCCCAGCGGTGGTAGTGGTCGCACGCGACGTCGCCGGTGTCGCCGTTCCACACGCGACCGGGCGTGTGGCTGAACGTGTCCCAGATGGAGGGACGGCGGCCGTCCTCGGCGGCGGCGCCCTCGACCTGGTAGGACGCGGTCGCCGAGCCGAAGGTGAAGCCGGACGGGAACACGAGACCCGCGTCGCGGAAGTCGGGAGAGCCCTGCACGATGCCGGAGTCGGAAGTCACGCTGCTCACTCTGTCACCTCCGCGCGGTCGACGTCGAAGACCTCGGAGCGTCCGTCGGGCGTCGTGACGCGCACCGACGCGGTGCCGCTGCCGCCGGGGAAGACCCGCAGGGTGAGCCCGTCGAGGTAGTCGTAGTCGGGGCGGTCGTCCCGCGCGCCCCACGGGAGGACGGCGCCGGGGCGGACGTAGAGCGGCAGCGAGTCGAAGCCGTGCGTCTCGGTGCGCCATCCGCCTCCCTCGACCTTCTCGCCGGTGAGCAGGTGGGTCCACGTGCCCTCCGGCAGGTAGAACGTCACCTCGCCCGATGCGGAGAAGACAGGGGCCACGAGCAGGTCGGGACCCAGCATGTACTGGCGGTCGAGGTGCCCGGTCGCGGGGTCCGCGGGGAACTCCAGCGCCATCGGCCGCATGACCGGGACGCCGGTCTCCGCCGCCGTGAGGCCCTGCGCGTACAGGTACGGCATGAGGCGCATCTTGAGCTTCGAGAACAGGCGCGTCACGTCGACGGCCTCGTCGTCGAACGCCCACGGCACGCGGTAGGACTCCGAGCCGTGGAAGCGGCTGTGCGACGAGAGCATGCCGAACGCGGTCCAGCGCTTGAACACGCCGGCGTCGGGCGTGCCCTCGAAGCCGCCGATGTCGTGGCTCCAGTGCGCGAAGCCACTCCACGCGAGGGACAGGCCGCCGCGCAGCGTCTCCGCCATGGAGGCGTACGTCGAGGTCGAGTCGCCGCCCCAGTGCACGGGCATCGACTGGCCGCCCGCGGTCGCGGAGCGCGCGAACAGCACCGCCTCGCCCTCACCGCGCGCGTCGACGAGGACGTCGTGGACGGCCTTGTTGTACAGCTGCGTGTAGAGGTTGTGCATGCGCTCCGGGTCGGACCCGTCGTGCCACACGACATCCGTCGGGATGCGCTCGCCGAAGTCGGTCTTGAACGTGTCGACGCCCTGCTCGACGAGCACGCGCAGCTTCGACTGGTACCACGCGACCGCCGCGGGGTTGGTGAAGTCGACGAGCCCCATGCCCGCCTGCCACAGGTCCCACTGCCACACCGATCCGTCCGGACGGCGCACGAGGTAGCCGCCCTCGACACCCTCCGCGAACAGCGGCGAGCGCTGCGCGATGTACGGGTTGATCCACAGGGAGACGCGCAGGCCCCGCTCGTGCAGGCGGGCGAGCTGCCCGTCCGGGTCGGGGAAGACGCGGCGGTCCCACTCGAAGTCGCACCAGTTGAACTCGCGCATCCAGAAGCAGTCGAAGTGGAACACCGACAGGGGCAGGTCGCGCTCGGCCATCCCGTCGATGAACGAGGTGACGGTCGCCTCGTCGTACGAGGTCGTGAACGAGGTGGTCAGCCACGTGCCGTAGGACCACGCCGGCACGACCGGCGGACGGCCCGTCAGCTGGGTGTAGCGGCCGAGCACGTCGGCGGGGGTGGGACCGGCGATGACGAAGTACTCGAGGATCTCGCCCGAGACGGAGAACTGGACGCGCTCGACGGCCTCGGAGCCCACCTCGAAGGAGACGTGGCCGGGGTCGTTGACGAGCACGCCGTAGCCGCGCGAGCTCACGTACAGCGGCACGTTCTTGTAGGCCTGCTCGCTCGAGGTCCCGCCGTCGGCGTTCCAGATCTCGACGCTCTGGCCGTTCTTGACGACCGGGCCGAACCGCTCGCCCAGTCCGTAGACGAGCTCGCCGACGCCGAGGTCGAGCTGCTCGCGGATGAAGCGGTCGGCGTGCGGGACGCCGGTCTCCATGCGGGCGTTGCCGGCGATGCCGGGGTCGACGGCCGCACCCGGCGACAGGCGCATGTACGCGGCCGCACGGCCGCCGCTGCCTGTGATGCGCTTCCCGTCGACCTCGAACGAGAGGTTCCACGGGGCGCCCTGCGCGATGCGCGCCGTGAGGCGACCGGAGGTGAGCTCGCCGCCGCCCGGAGTGAGCGCGACGGTCCCCGCGCCCTGCTGCGCGCCCGGCAGCGCGAAGCCGCCGTGCCAGCCCCCGCCGGTGTGGTGCGCGATGCGGACCCGCACGACCCCTTCGAGCGGGGACGACAGCGTGACCGTCAGGACGGGACGGTTGAGGACATCGCCGCGTCGCGCGATGACCGTGGTCGGCGCGGTGACGACCAGGCCCGCGCCGTCGGGCGTGGCATCCGTCTCCTCGATGTCGTAGGCCTCCTGCGCGTACAGGGCGGTGACGCCCGGTCGCAGCTGCCAGAAACCATCTGTGAACTTCATTTACTTGACTGCTCCTGCGGTGATGCCGCGCGTGAGGGTGCGCTGGAAGATGAGGAAGAAGATGAGCGTGGGGATGATGCCCAGCAGCGCCGAGGCGCTGGTCGTCGTGACGTCCATGAGGCGGTCGCCCTGCAGCACGCTGATCGCGACGGGCACGGTCTGGTTGTCGTTGGACGCGAGGAACGTGAGCGGGATGAGGAACTCGTTCCAGGTCCAGATGAAGAAGAAGATGAGCAGCACCGACAGGGTCGGGCGGCTGATCGGGAAGACGACCCGCCACAGGATCTGCCACCGGTTCGCGCCGTCCAGCGACGCGGCCTCCAGCACCTCCTTGGGGAACGTGCCGTACACCGACGACAGCAGGTACGTGCCGAACGCCGCCTGGATCACCGTGAACACGACGATCACCGACCACACGTTGTCGTACAGGCCCACCGATTTGAACATGTAGTACAGCGGGTACAGCAGCGCCTCCTGCGGCAGGAGGTTCGCCAGCAGGAACAGCAGCACGATCCACGAGCGTCCGCGCACGCGGCCGATGCCGATCGCGAAGGCGTTGAGCATCGAGATGACGACGGCGAGGACGGCCACGATCCCGGAGATGAAGATCGAGTTCCAGACCTTCTGCGGGAAGTTCACGCGCTCCCAGAACTTCACGATGCCGGTGAAGTCCAGCTCGCGCGGAAGGGCGAGCGGTCCCGATGTCGCGTAGTCGACGGGCGACTTGAACGAGTTGACGAGCACGAGGTAGAAGGGGGCGAGCACCAGGAGCGCACCCACGATGACGAGCGCGAGCAGCAGCCAGTCGACGCTGCGCTTCTTGGTCATGCCCCCTCGACCGCGGCCCTGGCGGCGCGGCTTGCGGGCCTGGGCGGTCGTCGCGAGAACGCTTCCGGCAGCCATCACAGACCCGCCCTTTCCTTGCGCTCGATCGAGTTCTGCACGCGGATGAACACGATCGAGACGATGACGACGACGATGGTCAGCACGGTCGCGATCGTCGCGCCGTAGCCGACGTTCCGCTTCGTGAAGAACTCCTGGTAGGCGTAGTACGCCGGCACGAGGGTCGCGCCGGCGGGGCCGCCGCGGGTGATGACGTACACGGGGCCGAAGACCTTCAGGGCGGCGATCGTGCACGTGAGGGTCACGACGAAGATCTCGGGGCGGATGATGCTCATCGTGATGGCCGAGAAGCGCTGGAACCAGTTCGCGCCGTCGAGCTCGGCGGCCTCGTAGAGCTCGGGGTCCACGCGCTGGAGCGCCGCCATGAAGACGACCACGGGGTAGCCGATCTGCACCCACACCATGACGACCATCAGCACGATGAGCGCGGACGGCATCTGACCGAGCCAGTCGTAGGGCGCGATGCCGAGCCAGCCGAGGATCTGGTTGAGCGCGCCGTCCTGGCCGGGGCGCACGATCCATCCGATGACGATGCCGGCGACGGCGATCGGAAGGATCTGCGGCAGGTAGTAGGTGGCGCGCAGGAAGCTGCCGACCTTGCCGCCGAACTTCCGTCCGACGACGTCGAAGAGGAGCGCGGCGACGATGAGGCCCACGATCGTGGGCACGACCACCATTGCGAGGATCATCCAGACGGAGTTGCCGAACGAGGTCCAGAAGTCCTCGTCGGTGAACAGCTTCTGCCAGTTCTCCAGGCCGATGAACTCCGGCGAGCGCACCCCCCGCCACTTCGTGAACGTGAGGTACACGTTCCACACGAGCGGCACGATGACGATGACCAGCAGCAGCACGAAGCCGGGCAGCAGGTAGACCCAGTAGGCCCCCGTCCCGCCCTTGCGCTGCGGGATCGACGGCTGCTCGGGCGGCAGCGTGGCGCGGCGCGTGCGCGCCGGCCGGGTGTCAACGGACATGTTTCAGCTCCTCGAAGCGGGCGGGGGCGGCATCCGTGCGGGTGCCGTCCCCGCCCCTGTGATCTCAGGAGATCAGCGGAAGTCCGCTGTTCCCTCTTCGTACTGCTTGCCGAGGTTGGCGTTGGTCGTCGCGGCGTCCTGCGTGCCGGTGACCAGGCCCTGGAGCTGCTGGACGATCACGTCGTAGAAGCCGGGCGCGGGCCAGTCGGGGTAGAACGACAGACCGTCGTCGGCGAGGATGCCGTTGAAGGTCTCGATGAGCTCGGCGCTCTTCTCGTCGGTGATGTCAGCCGGGTCGGCCGCCACCGGGACACCGCCGTTGTTGCCGATGATCGCCTGGATCTCGGGACGCATCGTGATGTCGATGAACTCGTAGGCGAGCTCCTTGTTGGCCGCGTTCTCCGGAACGACCCAGAGGTTGCCCGACGAGCCGAGCGAGAGCTTCGTCTCGTCCGGGAAGGCCTTCAGCGTCCAGTCGAAGCCGGTGGCCTCGTTGACGAAGCGACCGAACCACCACGAGCCGGACACGAAGATCGGGGCGGTGCCGTTGATGAACGAGACACCGGCGTCCTCGGCCTTGACCGACGAGACGTCCTTGGCGATGTAGCCCTTGTCGACGTACTCCTTGAGCGTGTCGGTGGCGTAGGTGATCTCCGGGCCCTGCCAGTCGACGGGGGACTTGTAGAGCTGGTAGGCGTCGACGAACGAGCGGTCGCCCTTGGTCAGGGCCAGCTGGTACCAGAGCTGTCCGAGCGGGTACTCGGCGCCGGCCTCGGCCAGCGGTGTGATGCCCTTGGCGACGAAGGCGTCCAGGACGTCGACGAACTCGTCGTAGGTGGTCGGGATCTCCAGACCCGCCTCCTTGAACGCGTCGAGGTTGTAGTAGACGCCGACGAACTCGCCGTAGTTCGGGATGCCGTACCACGTGTCGCCGCCCATGACGCCGTCATCCGTGTACTTCGCGGTGGTCTGTAGCGAGGGGGCGAGCTTGTCCGCCCAGCCGTACTCCTCGACCGCGCCCGAGATGTCGCTGATCAGGCCCGTGCTGGCCAGGAAGCCGGCCGTCGCGTTGCCCTTGTTGAACTCCATGAGGTCGGGCGCCGCGTCGGTGTCGAGCACCTGGCTGGCGGTCTTCTGGATCTGCTCGAAGGACTTCTCCTCGAACTCCACCTTGGCGCCGGTCTCCTTCTCGAAGACCTTGATGGCCTCGGCCCATGCCTTGCCCATCGCGCTGTCGGCGCCTTCGTAGTGCCACAGCTTGAGCGTCTTGCCGTCGCCGCCGTCGCCGCTTCCGCCCGCGCAGGCGGTCAGCGCCACTGCGGCCACCGCCAGCGAGCCCACGACGGCGAAGGCGCGCTTCGTGGTCTTCCGTGTCATGCGTGCCATCCTCGGCACTCCTTTCTGGTGTCCCTTGCGGGAGGGTTCCTCCGCTCGAAGCGCTTCGACCCAGGTCGGGCGGATCGAAGCGCTTCGAATCCGGAGACGGCTGTGTTCAGTTGCAGGAGGGGACCTACGGCGCCGGCGCCTCGGCCCGCGCCGGGGGTGCGGCGATCGAGCGACGGTCGACATAGGTCGGGGGGATCAGGTGGAGCCCGGGCTCGGGGCGGTCGCCGCTCACGCTGCGCACCGCCAGCTCAACGGCGAGGTCGCACGAGGCCTCGGGGATGAGCGGGATGACGTCCACAGGCACCGAGAGGGTCGCGGTGTCGAAGGACGCCGCGACCGAGACGAGCGACACGTCCTCGGGGATGCGGAGGTCCCGCGCGTCGAGCTCGGCGAACACCGCGGCGTGCACGTCGTCCGCGGCGTGGATGAGCAGCGCCGTCGCGCCCTCGTCCAGCAGCTCGGCGGCGGCCTTGCGCGTGCGCCCGCGGCTCGAGTGCGTGTGACCCGAGGTGCGCGACGACAGCGCGACGCCGCGCTCGTGCGCGCGCCGCTCGGCGGCCGCGCGCAGACGCGGCGGGAAGTTCGACTTCTCGTACGCCACGTCGGGCTGTCCGATGAGGCCGATGCGCGTGTGCCCGGCATCCGCGAGCCGGTCCACCGCGAGGACGGCGGCCGCCTCGAAGTCGAGGTCCACGCAGACGAGCCCCTCGTGGTCGTCCGGCACGCCGATGAAGACGGTGGGGGTCGCGACCGCGCGCGAGAGCGCGACGCGCTCGTCGTCGGGCGCGACGTCGAGCACGAGGATCGCGTCGACGAGCCCGCTCGAGGCGACGCGGCTCATGCCTCGCGAGGCCTCTTCGTCCGTGAGCAGCAGGATGTCGTAGTCGTTGCGGCGAGCCGCGACCGCGGTGGCCAGGACGAAGGACATGTGCGTCGGCGCGTGCGTGTCCTTGCGCAGCGGCTCGGTCAGCGCGAAGATCTGCGTCCGCGAGCCGGCGAGCATGCGGGCGCCCGCGTTGGGGCTGTAGCCGAGCTCGCGCACCGCCTCCTCGATGCGGCGACGCGTGTCGGGGGCGACCGGTCGCTTGCCGCTGAGGGCGTACGAGACGGTGCTGATGGAGACGCCGGCGGCCTTGGCCACTTCGTCGATCTTCGCCATCGGGGACTCCGTCGTCAGGTGCGCCGCCAGGTGCGGCAGAGGTCGGTGCAGTTGTCGAAGCGCTTCGCGGAAACGCTTCGATGAGGATGCTAAACGCTTCGCGCGGCGATTGCAAACCATTTGTCGCGTCGGCCAACATATCGAGGGCCGCGCGGGTCGCCGTGACGGCGGCGCGCATTGTGCCCCCGCGCCCCCGCGGGAGATCCCGCGGATTGAGCAATCTGTCACATTTCGTCACGTGCGCCCGGGCGTGACGAAGCGATTTGACGCATGGAGACGCATTCCGTCATAATCGGCCACATGACTGACAACGCACGCTCTCTGTCCGCCTGGGAGGCGAACGGGACTGCCGGCACCATGATGGCCGGCCGCGTTGTCATGTGTTGTCGAATGTGCCGCTGACACGGTGACCCCCGCCGGGTTCGCGCGTCGCTTCTGAACGCGACGCCGACGAGCCCCGAGCACCGGACGCGCGATCGCCGCGCACCGCACTGCTCCGCACCCGGCCCGCACCACGGGCCGCGACTCGACGCACACCCGGACCCCGTCAGGGTCCGCCTCCCCAAGGACTGACTCCCATGTCGAACACCGCTCTCCTCGACCGTCCCACCGCCCGCCCCGACCTGCGCCTCGTCACCGACGCCCGGCCGCACGACCTTCCCGCCGCCCCGCGCTCCGAGGCCGCCCCGCGCTCCGAGGCCCCGGCCCCCACGCGCGCCCTCCCGCCCGGCACCGAGCCGCGGGGCTTCGCCCTCTATGTCGGCATCGACGAGCAGAAGGCCGCCGCATCCGGCGTCAACCTCGGCGTCCTCGTCGACGCCCTGCGCCGCACGATCGCCGAGCTGGCCCCGGCGGCGGAGACCTACGCGACCGTCGCGCTGTCGCCGGTGGGCGCCGGCGGACGCGACGTGGACGTCGTCCGCCTGGCGCTGCACGAGCCCAGCGCCGTGGCCCGCGCCAAGCCCGAGCCCGAGGACGAGGACGTCGCCGCCGGCGGCGTGGTCGTCGACATCTCGCGCAAGCGCGTGCTCATCGACGGCGAGTCCGCCGCGTTCACGTTCAAGGAGTTCGAGCTGCTGCAGTACCTCGTGCTGCGCGAGGGACGCACGATCGAGCGCGCCGAGCTCGTCTCGTCGCTGTGGCACGGCGCGAGCGACGACGAGGCTCCCGGCGAGCGCACGATCGATGTCCACGTGCGACGCCTGCGCGCGAAGCTCGGCCGCTACGAGGACATCGTGCGCACCGTGCGCGGCGTCGGCTACCGCTTCGACCGCCACGCCGACGTCGTGATCCGCTACGGTCACGGCACGCCCTCGCCCGACCGCTTCTGATCGCCTCGCCCACCGGGGCTGACAGCCGGATGTCGGCTCCCCCGGCGTAGGGTGTGCGCATGACCACGTCGCTCTCGCGCATCCCGCGCTCGCGGGACGCCGAGAGGTACGCCCGCTCCGCGCGCGGCACGACCGCGGTCGCCGGACCCCCCACGCGCGACCCCCGTCCCGCGACGGGGCGGCCGATCGAGACCGAGTACCGCCCGCGCCATCCGCTGGATCTGCGGCGCACCGTCCTGTTCCAGCGACGCGGCGCCGGAGACCCGACGATCGTCGTGGACGGTGCCGTCATCTGGCGCGCGAGCCGCACGCCGCTCGGCGTCGCGACGCTCGCGCTGCGCGAGACGTCGCCCGGCGTCATCCGGGCCGCCGCGTGGGGATCGGGAGCGGAGTGGGCGCTCGCCCAGCTGCCCGCGCTGTGCGGCGCCGACGACGACCTCACCGGATTCGACGCCTCGCGGCATCCGCTCATCGCCGACGCGCACCACCGCAACCCCGGTCTGCGCCTGAGCCGCACCGACCTCGTCTTCGACGCCCTGGCCGGCGCGATCATGGAGCAGAAGGTCACCGGCATGCAGGCCTTCGCCGCGTGGCGGCGCATCCTCACGTGGCACGGCGAGCGCGCCCCCGGCCCGACGCCGCGGCCGATGTTCGCGCCGCCGACCGTCGACGGCTGGCGTCACGTGCCGTCCTGGGCGTGGCACCGCGCCGGCCTCGAGCCCCCGCAGGCCCGCACGATCGTCGAGTCCGCGCGCCGCGGCGAGACCGTCGCCCGCGCGGTCGCGGCCGCCGAGGACGGCGAGGCGCGCGACCGCGTGCTCATGAGCCTGCGCGGCGTCGGTCCGTGGACGGCGGCCGAGACCCGCATCCGCGCGCTCGGCGATCCGGATGCCGTGAGCGTCCGCGACTTCCATCTGTCCCACGAGGTCGGCTACGCCCTCGCGGGGGCGCGCACGGACGACGACGGGATGCTGGCGCTGCTGACGCCGTGGCCGGGCCACCGTCAGCGCGTCATCCGCCTGATCGGCGCGAGCGGCGTCCGCGAGCCCCGCCGCGCGCCACGGCTGCACCCCGAGGATCATCGGGATCGCTGACCCCTACGCTGGATCCATGGCTTCCTCTGCACGGACTGGATTCCCCCGCGGCCGCATCGGCTGGATCTTCGGCTCGATCGTCCTCCTCGTCGTCGGCGCGATCGTCGGGCAGATCCTCGGGAGCATCTGGCTCGGGCTCCTCCTCGCGGCCATCGTCTCGATCGGCTGGGTCATCGCGTACGAGTCGTGGCGCGGGGGCCGCGCGGGCGGGCTGGAGGACCCCTTCGACGACGGCGCACGGCTGTAGCGGCCGGCGGGAGCGGATCCAGCGGCCGGCGGAGCGGATGTCGGCGGTCCCCGCCACACTGGGAGACGTGCCACGAGGCCGGACGCGGCATCCCCCACTCGCCGTTCCAGGAGGCCCCCATGCTCCGACTCGCCCCGTACCTCTCGTTCCGCGATCGCGCGCGACCCGCGATGGAGTTCTACCGCTCCGTGTTCCGCGGCGAGCTGACGATCACTCCGTTCGGCTCGTTCGACGTCGGCCAGGACGCCCGCGACGCCGACCTCGTGATGCACGCGCAGCTCGAGACCCCGCACGGGTTCACGCTCATGGCGTCGGACACGCCCCGCCATCTTCCCCACACCGCGCCCGCCGGCGTGGCGCTGTCTCTCGACGGCGACGAGGCCGGGGCTCGAGTCGTGGTGGAGCGCACTCGGCGAGGGCGGGCGCATCACGATGCCCCTCGCCGCACCGCCGTGGGGCGGCCGCTTCGGCATGCTTACGGATCGGTTCGACGTCGACTGGATGGTGTCGATCTCCGCATAGCGGCCCCTCGCACGGCAGTCTTGTCACAATCGCGCCCGTCGCGATGTCCTGTGTGTAGGCGCCCGGACCGCGGGCGCGGAGGAGAGGGACCCATCCATGAGGATCGCGATCGCAGGGGGAACCGGGACGCTCGGCGCACACGTCGTGGAGGCCGCCGCATCCGCCGGCCATGACGTGACGCTGCTGACCCGTGGGACGGGGGTGGACCTGCTCACCGGCGATGGAGTGGATGCCGCGCTCGACGGCGTCGACGCCGTCATCGACGCCGCCAACCTGTCCACCCTGTCGGAGAAGGACGCCCGCGCGTTCTTCCGCACCGCGAGCGGCAACCTGCTCGCCGCGGCGGCGCGTGCCGGAGTCGGGCACGCCGTGCTCGTCTCGATCGTCGGCATCGACCGCAACCCGCACGACTACTACGCGGGGAAGGTCGCACAGGAGGAGGTGTACGCCGCGGCGGACGTGCCGTGGACGATCGTGCGGGCGACGCAGTTCCATGAGCTGGCCGCGCAGATGTTCGACAGCGCCAAGGTCGGCCCGGTGCACCTCGCGCCGCGCGCACGCACGCAGCCGATCGCCGCCCGTGAGGTGGGGGCGCACCTGGTGCGCACGGCCGAGCAGCCTGCCCAGGGGCGCGCGGCCGATCTCGCCGGGCCTCGCGAGGAGCAGCTGGCCGACATGGTCAAGAGGTACGCGCGAGCGGTCGGCTATCGCGGGCCCGTCGTCGCCGTCCCCGCGCCGGGCGCCCAGATGAAGGGCATGCGCGCGGGTCTCAACCTCCCCGGCCCGGACGCCGTGCGGGGGACGAAGACGTTCGCGGAGTGGATCGCGGAGCTGCCGCGCGGGTGAGCGCGGGCTCGCACGGGGCGGGTGCTGCAGGTGGCCGGCTCCGCCTAGCGGTCGTCGGGGAGTCCGGTGACGCCCAGGCCGAGCCACTCGGCGAGCGCACGGATCTCCGCATGGACGGCGTCGGTCGTCTCCTCGTCGAAGGGGACGTCCTCGTGGATCGCCGCGACGCGCAGCACTCCGGCCTTGCGGTCGGCGGTCGCGTCGAGCTTTCCGACGAGCTCGTCGCCGTGCAGGATCGGCAGCGCGAAATAACCCCACCGGCGCTTGGCCTTCGGTTTGTACATCTCGAGCACGTACTCGAATCCGAAGAGCGCCTGCGCCCGCGCGCGGTCGAAGACGAGCCGGTCGAACGGCGAGACGAGGACCGTGCGCCCCACGAACGGCTCGGCGAGCGCCTCGAGCGCGGCCGGGTCGACCCGCCAGGTCCCCTCGACACCCTCCACCACGGCCGGCTCCCCCGCCTGGCGGACGTGGGTGAACTCGACCGGGACGGCGGTCGCCTTGGCGCGCGCGATGCCGAGCGATTCCAGACGGCGCTCGTCGCGCGCGGCATCCGCCTCCTCTGGCGAGAGCTCGACGAGGCACTGCGGATAGACCCGCTCCGCGAGGTCCCACCGCCGCTCGCGGCCCGCGCGACCCGATACCGCGATCTCGCCGCGGGCGAGCAGGATCTCGAGCATCATCGTGACGTTGCGGTCGCTGTTCCACCCCGTCGACGGCCACGGGACCGCGCTCGTGTCCGGGATCTCCCCCGTCGGCACCGGCCCGTCGGCGCGGAGCCGGTCGAGGATGTCGCGGCGGAAGCGCGCGTTCGCCTCGAGCCACTCCCGCGTGCCCGCATGCCGGGGCGCGGCGCGCATGCGCGGGAGGAAGAGCTCGAGATCGCTCATCGGGCGGTACCCGCCGTCGAACTCGAAGATCGTGCGGTCGACCTCGGCGGCCTGCGTGAGCCAGCTCGTCTCGTACGGCGATCCGATCCGGCTCCACAGCAGGTGGTGCTCGCTGGGCATGATCGCGTTCGTCGGATCGATGTTCATCAGCGTGAGCTGCTCGACCACCTCGACGACGTCGCCGGGACGACGCGCATCGAGCAGCTGCGCCCGCACGGCGATGCGCCGCGCGTCCCGCCTGCTCAGTGCGTGGGTCACCCGGGGAGCGTAGCGCGACCCTCCGACAGCGGCTGCGGGCGGAGCAGGACCTTCAGCGCCTCGCGCTCGTTCATGAGGCGATATCCCTCCGGTGCCTCCTCGAGCGGGAGCTCGCGGTCGAACACGCGTCCCGGGTGCACGGATCCGTCCAGGACGCCGGGCAGGAGCCGCTCGATGTAGGCGCGCGCCGGGGCGATGCCCCCGGTGATGGTCACGTTCCGCCCGAACTGGACGCGGCCGATCGGCCCTTCCGTGTACTGCGGGACGCCGACCCGGCTCACCGTGCCGCCCGCGCGCACGATGCCCAGGGCCTGCTCGAACGCGTCGAGGTAGCCGACCGCCTCGAGCACGGCGTGGGTGCCGTCGCCGCCGGTGAGGTCCTTGACGCGGGCGATGCCCTCCTCGCCGCGCTCGGCGACGACATCCGTCGCTCCGAAGGCGCGGCCGAGGTCGGTGCGGACTTCGTGGTGCCCCATGAGGACGATGCGCTCCGCGCCGAGCTCGCGGGCGGCGAGCACCGCGAGCAGGCCCACCGCTCCATCGCCGATCACCGTGACGTCCATGCCCGGGCGCACCCCGGCGGTCGCCGCGGCGTGGAAGCCCGTGCTGTACACGTCCGACAGCGTGAGGAGGTCCGGCACGAGCGCGGGGTCGAATCCCGCCGGCACCTTCACGAGCGTGCCGTCGGCGAACGGCACCCGCACCGCCTCGCCCTGACCGCCGTTGACGTCCTTGGATCCCCACCCGCCGCCGTGCCGGCACGAGGTCTGCAGTCCCTCGCGGCAGAAGTCGCATGTCCCGTCGGACCACACGAAGGGAGCGATGACGAAGTCGCCCTCGGCGAGCCCGGTCACCTCGGAGCCCAGCTCCTCGATGAGGCCCACGAACTCGTGCCCCATCGCAGTGCCGTGCTCGATCGGCGAGATCTTGCGGTACGGATGCAGATCGGATCCGCACACGCACGCGGCGACGACACGCACGATGGCGTCGGTCGGCTGCAGGATCACCGGGTCGGGCACGTCGACGACGCGGACGTCACCGGGGGCGAAGAGATAGGTGGCTCGCATGGTCCCATTCTGTCGGGTGCGGACGGGCCACCCTGCCGCGGGAGAGGTGGCCCCGGCACGCAGGCGGCGGAAGGGGAGGGACGCCGCGATCATCAGGACGACCAGCAGCGCGCCGACCAGGCACGCCACCCACGCGCCGCGGGGGTCCGTGAGGGACAGGCGCGGACCGCCGACCAGCGGGACGGTGACCACGATGCCCGCGAGGAGCGCGACGGGCAGGATGCCGCACACGATGCGCGCCCACAGGCGACGCCCGCCCAGGGCATACCCGCCCGCGATGCCGCCGAGCGCCACCGCGACGGCCCCGCCCCCGAGGCCCGTCGTGAGGAGGGTGACGAGCGCACCGGGGAAGGCGAGCGGGACGATCGCGAACAGGAGCGGACACGCCGCGAGCCAGCGCAGCTGGGTGCGCGCCGTGCGGGGCTGCACCGCCGCCGCCCCGAGGCCCGCGCCGACGAGGACACCCGGCAGGAGCACCCCCACGAACGTGCCGACGCCGTCGACCTCGGAGACGAGTCCGTTGAGCTCGGCCATGTAGGCGCGCAGCGCCGCCGCCCACGCGAGCCCGCAGACGGCCCCGACGAGCACGGGCCCGACCATGGCGCTCAGCGTACGCCCGGGTGGACGCCGGTTCCACGGGGTGGCTACATCTCCTCGTGGTGGTTCGGGTCGAAGTCCCGCAGTCGTCCGCGCTCGAGCCCGCTGATCGCGGCCATCTCCTCCGCGGTGAGGGCGAAGCCGAAGATGTCGGCGTTCTCCCGCTGCCGCTGCGGGTCGGCGGACTTGGGGATCGGGGTCGAGTCGAGCTGCACGTGCCAGCGCAGCACGGCCTGGGTGGGGCTCACGCCGTGCGCGGCGGCGACCTCGGCGATGACGGGTTCGCTGAGCAGCTCGCTGCGCCGGGCGAGCGGGCTCCAGCTCTCGGTGCGGATGCCGTTGGCCGCGTGGAATGCGCGCAGCGGGCCCTGCGGGAAGTACGGATGCAGCTCGACCTGGTTGACCGAGGGCACGACGCCGGTCTCGTCGAAGAGCTCGAGGATCATGTCCTCGGTGAAGTTCGAGACGCCGACGGAGCCGACGAGGCCCTGCTCGCGCAGCTCGACCATGGCCCGGAAGGTGTCGACGTACTTGCCCACACGCGGGTTCGGCCAGTGGATGAGCAGCAGGTCGATGCGCTCGAGGCCGAGCCGCTCGAGCGAGCCGTGGGCGCTGGCGATCGTCTCGCGGTACCCGTGGTCCCGCCCGGGGACCTTCGTCGTGACGATGAGCTCGTCCCGGTCGACGTCGCTCTGCCGCATGGCCGCGCCGACCTCGCGCTCGTTCTCGTAGTTGACGGCCGAGTCCAGGAGGCGGTAGCCCGCGTGGATGGCCGACACGATCGCCGCGGTTCCCTCCTCGCCGCGCAGCTGGTAGGTGCCGAAGCCGAGCTCGGGGAAGGCGGTGCCGTCGTTGAGGCGCACGGTGGGAATCGTCATCCTCCCATCCTGGCCTCGTCCGCCCCGGGAGTCACCCGCGCGACGCCGACCGGTCACCTTCCGAGCATCGTGCTGAGGGCGAAGACGATGATGAGGCCGTTGAAGAAGAACGCCACGACGCTGTGCCACGTCGCCAGCCAGCGCCCGGCGGAGGTGACGAGCGAGACATCCGATGTCGCGAAGGACGTGCCGACGGTGAACGAGAAGTACACGAAGTCGACGGTGCGCGGGTGCTCGGTGCGCGGGAAGACCATGGTGGGGCCCGCCCCGCTGAGGACGGATCGGAAGTACCGCTGCAGGTAGATCTGCGAGTACCCCCAGTGCAGGAGGCCCCACGACACGAGCATCGCCCACACGCCCACGACCGCGTAGACCGGACCCCACTCCTTGTCCCCGCGCGAGAAGATGACCTGCGCCGCGGCCGCGAGGCCGATGAGGCTCGGCAGGACCGTGCCGAGGATCGTGAGGATGCGCGCCAGACGGCTGATCTGCAGCGGCGGCGGCATCTCGCCCTCCTCCGGGCGGTGGGCCTCGTGCCCGAGCAGCACGAGGGCCACGATCGTGAAGACACTCGCCGACAGGCACCACACCGCCAGCAGCGTGATGTTCGACTCGGGGGCGTCGTCGACGAGGACCACGCCGAGGCCGAGCAGGACGAGCGCGCCCTGCGCGGCGAGGCTCACGACCGTCTGCGCGGTCGCACGGCGCGTGTGCGGTGCGGCATCCGTCATAGAGGGAAGGGTATCGGGGCACGGGAATGCGCGCCGCGCGACGGTGTTCTCCCTCGTATGACGACAGTGGGAATCATCGGAGCAGGACACATCGGCGGCACCCTCGCGAAGGGACTCGTCGAGCGCGGCTATGACGTCGTGATCGCCAACTCGCGCGGGCCCGAGACGCTCGCGGCCCTGGTCGAGGAGCTCGGCCCGCACGCGCGCGCCGCGACGGCCGAGGAGGCGGCGGCCGCTGCGGACTGGGCCGTCGTCACGGTCCCACTCAGGGCCCTCGACGCCGTCCCTGCGGCCCCGCTCGCCGGCAAGATCGTGCTCGACACGAACAACTACTACTGGGAGCGCGACGGCCACATCGCCGCGCTCGACGAGAAGCGGACCACGACGTCGCAGATGGCGCAGGAGCATCTGTCCGGGTCGCACGTCGCGAAGGCGTTCAACCACATCATGTCGACCCAGATCCTCACGGACGGCTCGCCCGCCGGGACGCCCGATCGTCGCGCGCTCGCCACCGCGAGCGACCACGCCGACGCGATCGAGCTCGTCACCCGCGTCTATGACGAGTTCGGCTTCGACACCGTGAACATCGGCCCGCTCAGCGAGAGCTGGCGCGTCGAGCGCGACCAGCCCGCCTACGTCGTCCGGCAGAATGCCGACCAGCTGCGGGAGAACCTGGCCAAGGCGGTCCGCTGACCGGCCCCTGAGGCCGGACGCGCCGGTTCATTCCGACGCGGGTCCCTGCCGCGGGAACGGGTCGAACCGTGAGGGGACGCCGAGGTCGTCGACGGCACCCTTTGCGGCTGCGGCGGGTGCGGCCGTCGCGTCGGGCACGGCACCCCCGGTCTCGGCGTCGTCGTCGCCGTCTTCGCCGGCGTTGGGCGGGGGCGCTTCGCCGTACGCCCGCGAGAGCTGCCGGTACGGCCGCGAGACGAACGCGATGAGCACCGCGATGAGCATCACGAAGCTCGCCGCGACGAACGCGAGCGCCATTCCGCGCGCCTCGCCATCGCCGAGCAGCCATCCGAACACGTTCCTGCCCGCGTCGGTCTCCATGAAGGGGATGAGCCAGAACTGCGCGAGCGGGCCGATGAGGAAGGCCGAGATCGGGGAGGCGCCGGCCTCGACGCTGGCCGCGAAGCCGAACACGCGCCCCTGCGTCTCGTAGGGCACCACCCGCTGGATGATCGTCTGCTCAGACGCCTCGGCGATGGGCATGATGAGCATGAAGAGGAAGATCCCGAGGGCGTAGAGCCACCACCACTCGCGCAGCGCGAAGGTCATCCCGAGCACCGCCACGCCGACGTTGACCAGCAGCAGCGTGCGTACCGGGTTGCTCCCGAGGCCGAACTTCGCGACGAGCACGCCGCCGAGGATGAAGCCCACGCTGGTGACGCCCAGCACGACGCCCCAGGCCTCGACGGTGAACAGGGTGAGGCCGTACGGGTCCATGAGCGCCATGAAGACACCGCCGACGAGGTTGTTGAACGTCGCGAACAGGATCAGCGCGAGCAGGCCGGGGACGGAGCGGATGGCCGGCAGCACGCCGCGGAACGAGATCCGCTGCGGCGCGGCATCCGGCTCGCGCACGACGCCGCGCTCGGGGATCGGGACGAACAGGAGATGCACGAACGCGACGGCCGTCGCCACGATCGCGATCGCGACCGTCCACCCCATCCCGAGCAGCCCCACAGACAGGCCGGAGAACACGCTCGTCACCATGAAGGCGATGCCCTGGACGGTGCCGACGAGGCCGTTCGCGCGGTCGCGCCGGTCGGCCGGCACGAGGAGGGTCACAGTGGTCGACAGCGCGATGTTGCGCAGGTTCTCGACCACCCCGCCGACGAGGATCACGCCCGCGAACACCCAGAACCACGGGCCACCCCAGTCAATGAGCACGTCCTCGGGGAAGGCCAGGTAGAGGGCTCCGGCGAGCAGATAGGTACCGAGCGTGACGACGCTCGAGAGCACCATCACGGCCTTCTTCTTCATGTGGTCGACGATCGCGCCGAACACGACGCCGAGCACCGCGACCAGGAGCATGTACGACCCGCCGATGATCGCCGTCGCGAGCACCGAGCGGGTCTCGAGGTACGCCCAGAAGGTGAGGGCGAACCAGAGGTAGCTCGTGGTGACGTTCGCCACGAGGGTGTTGACCAGCACCTGGTAGAAGCTGCGCAGCGTGGCAGCACCCGGCGTCGCCTGTCGCGTCGCGCTCATGATCCGCCGCGGCCGTTCCGCGTGTGATGCATCGTCGTCTCGCCCTCAGGTAATCCGCCTGCGAGCGTCACATGCTACGCCGCGCCTCCGACAGGCGACGCCCGGCCACCCGAATGGGGGCCGCGCGCGGATTCACCCGAGCGCGTCGGGGCGTGTCCACGCGGCGCCGTGGACGTGCTCGCCGAGGAATCCGAACACCGTCTCGTACCAGACGACCGCGTGCTGCGGCTTGAGGACCCAGTGATTCTCGTCCGGGAAGTAGAGGAAGCGGTGCACGATGCTCCCGTCCTCCGCGGCGAAGTGCTCGGTGAGCTCGGACCACAGCCGCAGGCTCTCGCCGATCGGCACGCGGTAGTCGCGGTCGCCGTGGATCACCAGGAGGGGCGTGCGGATGTCGCGGACGAAGCGGTGCGGATCGTTGGCCGCCATGCCCTCGGGCGTGAAGATGCTCGCCCAGTAGCCGGACAGGTCCGTCGTGCCGGCGAACTGGTCCAGCGCCCACAGGCTCGCGTGCGTGACGATCGCGCGGAACCGGTCGGTGTGCCCCGCCACCCAGTTGGCCATGTAGCCGCCGAAGGATCCGCCCATCGCGGCCGTCTTCGTCTCGTCGATGTCCGCACGCGCCTCGGCGGCGTCCGTGATCGCCATGAGGTCGGTGTACGGCTTGCCGCCCCAGTCGTTCCAGCCGCGGGCGATGAAGTCGAGATCGTAGCCCGTCGACAGACCCGGGTCGGGCAGCAGCACGGCATAGCCGCGCGCGACGGCGAGGTTCGGGTTCCAGCGCCAGCTCCACGCGTTCCAGCTGTTGAGCGGGCCGCCGTGGATCCACAGCAGGAGCGGAGCGGGCGTGTCGGCGGACGCGCCGTCGGGCAGCAGCAGCCAGCCGCGCACGCGCGCGCCGTCTTCCGCCGTCGTCTCGACCTCGGTGATCGTGCCCGGGACGGCGGGCAGGGGCGCGGGCGTGGCCAGCGGGGTCACCGTCCCGTCGGCGGCGATCCGCACGGGATGCGCCGGCGCCCGCCACGACGAGCGCAGCGCGACGAGCCCGTCACCGGTCGCGTCGACGCGCACGTGCGCGTAGGCGAAGTCGTCGTCGGTGATCTGCACGGCGGGCGCGCCGTCCAGCGGGATGCGGAAGACCGGGGCGCGGCCGTCCGAGTCGGCCACGGCGACGAGGGACGCGTCGTCGGCCGCGAAGCCGAACTCCGTGGGCCAGCGGTCCCAGTCGGCGCCGACGCGGCGCGGCGACGAGCCGTCCAGCCCGCTCACCCAGAGCTCCTGCGGGGTCGGGCCCGCGGGCGTGCTCTTGACCGTGCGCAGGAAAGCGAGCGTCGTGCCGTCGTGGCTGATCGCGGGGAACTCGAAGTCGACCCCACGCTCGTCGAAGAGCACGGTGTGCGCGCCACTGGCGACGTCGATGGCCACGAGACGCAGCCGGATGTCGATGCCCTCGGCGACGCGCATCGCGGCGACGACCGTCGCCCCGTCGGGGGTGACGGCGACGCCGGCCGTGTCGGCCGTGCGGCGGGGCGCCGGGGTCAGGTCGCGCGGGCGCGGGAGTGTGGCCGGATACGGCGTGACGGCATCCTTCCCGTCATCGTCCGCCTCGTCGGCGGGGTCGGCGTCCGCCGTGGCGATCGTGTCAGCCAGGTCGTCCAGATCGAGGCTGAGCAGGTGCGGCGCGGCGGGGCCGAGGTCGTGGTCCCAGTACCGCACGGGATAGGCGTCGTGCAGGATCGCCGAGACCTTGCGCTTCTTGCGCTCCGCCCGCAGGCGCGCGTCGTCCTCGAGCGTCGTCGCCGACGGCAGCAGCTCGGCGGAGAGGATCACCCGCGCGGATGCCTCGGCGGCCGCCGCGATGCCGGAGACGCCTCCGGCGAGCCGGGTCACCGCGCGCGCCTCGCCGCCCGCGGCCGGCAGGAGCCACAGCTGACCGGACTCCTCGCCCTCGTCGGCGTCGGAGTCGGGCCGGGCGGAGACGAAGAGCAGGTCGCCGTTCGCGAGGAACGCGGCCCCGGCCTCGCCCTTCGCGGAGCGGGTGAGGCGGCGCGGGGCGCCGGATCCGTCGGCGGCGACCTCCCACAGGGCCCGCTCGTACGCGGTCTCGTCCTTCGTGAGGGTCGCCACCGTCAGCACGGCGCGGGTGCCGTCCGGCGAGAGCGCGAGTGCCTCCACGCGGGGAAGCGCGATGTAGTCGGCGAGGGAGTCGAACGGCGTCGTGGGCATGCCCCCACGCTAGCTGCGGTGTCGGACGCCGCGGGCCGATAGGCTGGATCCCGACGCACTCGTGCACGCCGCGGCGCACTCAGGAGGTCTCGCCATGTTCATCGTCTCGCTCATCCTGTTCATCGGCGGGATGTTCGTCCTCGGCATCTCGTTCTCGCTGCCCGCCCTCCAGGCCCTCGTGTTCGTCGCCGGCATCCTCCTGGTGGCGCTGGGTCTCGCGATCCCGCTGCACCTGGGCAGCGCGACGCGCCGCAACACCTGGAAGGCCTGAGCCGCCGCGCTCCCGCCCGGACGGCTCAGCGCGCGTCCGACGCCAGCGCCGCGTCGATGAGGACCTCCGCGGCCGCGCGCGCGTGATGCGCCGCCTCGGGGTCGCCGCTGATCGCGGCGGTGCTCTGCGCGCCCTCGGCGAGAAGCGCGAGCTGCGCGGCGAGCTCCGGGGGACCGGCGAGCTCGCCCACCAGCTCCACGACATAGCTCTGGAACGCGGCCTTCTGCGCGCGCACCGCCTCGGCGACCTCGGGCGAGACCGCCCCGAGCTCCCCCCAGGCGTTGATGAAGCCGCAGCCGCGGAAGTCCACCTCGCGGAACCACGCGTCGAGGAAGTCGTAGATCGCGAGCAGACGCTCGCGCGGTGACGTGGCACCCTCCGCGGCCGCCGCGATCCCGGCGTCCCAGATGGCGCTGCGGTGCGCGAGCACGGCCAGCACGAGCGCGTCCTTGGAGGGGAACTCCGCGTAGATCCGCTTGAGCGGCACACCCGACTCGGCACGCACCGCATCCATCCCGACGGACTGGATGCCGCGTCCGTAGAACAGGCGATCGGCCGCCTGCAGGATGCGTTCGCGGTCTGTCTCGGTCATGAACATGAGAATTTCCACCTCAAGGGTTGCGCTGAGAACCAACGTTCTCTACGCTATCGCATACCAACCTGAGAACGCTCGTTCTCACACCGAAGAGAAGGAGATAGTGCAATGGGATACATCACTGTGGGCCAGGAGAACTCGACCCCGATCGAGCTCTACTACGAGGACCACGGCTCCGGCCAGCCGGTCCTGCTCATCCACGGCTACCCGCTCGACGGATCGTCGTGGGAGCGCCAGGCGCGCGAGCTGCGCGCCGCGGGCTACCGCGTCATCACCTACGACCGCCGCGGCTTCGGCCGCTCGTCCAAGGTCGAGACCGGCTACGACTACGACACGTTCGCCGGCGACCTCAACACCGTGCTGACGACCCTCGACCTGAACGACGTCATCCTCGTCGGCTTCTCGATGGGCACCGGCGAGCTGGCCCGGTACGCGAAGCTGTTCGGCACCGACCGCGTCGCGAAGTTCGCGTTCCTCGCGTCGCTCGAGCCGGGCATGCTCGGGCAGGGCCTGCCCCAGTCGATGTTCGACGACATCGCCGCCACCGCGAAGGCCGACCGCTTCGCGTGGTTCACCGAGTTCTACAAGAACTTCTACAACCTCGACGAGAACCTCGGCTCGCGCATCTCGCAGGAGGCCGTCACGGCCAGCTGGAACACCGCCTCCGGCAGCGCCCCCATCGCCTCCTACGCCGTGGTCCCCACCTGGATCGAGGACTTCACGGATGATGTCGCCGCGGTCCGCGCGAGCGGCAAGCCGGCGCTCATCGCCCACGGCACCGCCGACAACATCCTCCCCATCGACGCGACCGGGCGCCCGTTCCACGCCGCGTTCCCCGAGGCGGAGTACCACGAGATCGAGGGCGCGCCCCACGGCATGCTCTGGACCCACGCCGAAGAGGTCAACGCGATCCTGCTCCCCTTCGTGCAGAAGTGACGAATCCTTCCGCGCCGGCGGTCGACGGATCGGCCGCCGGCGCGGAAGACTGAGCGCATGGCCACTCGTGACTTCGCCCAGGTCGACGTCTTCTCGTCGACCCCCTTCCGGGGCAATCCCGTCGCCGTCGTGCTGGACGGATCCGGACTCGACGAGGCGCAGATGCGGCTCTTCGCCCAGTGGACGAATCTCTCCGAGACCACTTTCCTCCTGCCGCCGACGGTGCCGGAGGCGCACTACCGCCTGCGGATCTTCACCCCGGCCGGAGAGCTGCCGTTCGCGGGGCATCCGACGCTCGGCTCGGCGCACGCGTGGCTCGCCCGCAGCGGCGCCGCCCCGGCATCCGGCGACATCGTTCAGGAGTGCGTGGCGGGGCTCGTCACGATCCGGCAGGATGCCGGCGCGCTCGCCTTCGCCGCTCCCCCGACCATCCGCTCCGGCCCCGTCGACGAGGCGGAGCTCGAGCGTCTCGCGGTCGCGCTCGGCATCCCCCGCGCGGCGATCATCGACCACCAGTGGGTGGACAACGGGCCGGGCTGGGCGGCGGTGCGACTCGAGACCGTCGACGAGGTGCTCGCGCTGCGACCCGACTTCTCCTCGTATCCGACCGCCAAGGTGGGCGTCTTCGCGATCTACCCGGACGGCTCTGACCAGCAGCTCGAAGTGCGCGGGTTCGCTCCGGTGATGGGTATCGCGGAGGACCCCGTCACCGGGAGCCTCAACGCCGGACTCGCGCAGTGGCTCATCGGAGCGGGAGTGCTCCCCGAGCGCTATCGCGCCGCACAGGGGCAGGCGATCGGCCGCGCGGGCGTCATCGAGGTGTCGCGGGACGCCTCCGGGGAGGTGTGGATCGGCGGCGTCTGCCACACCCTCGTCGAGGGCACCGTCGAGCTCTGACCCGGCCGCGTGCGGGCGTCTCGAGACCGGGTGAAAAAGAATCACAAAAAGATAACGCCGATCTCTTCCGCTCCGTTACCTTCTCGTTATATAGTGCAGGCACGGTAGTTGTTTTGCTGTGGCAGCTACCGGCATGTGATTGCAGGACACTCTTGGTGCAAGGGACAAGGGCCGGTCGGTAGCCTCTCCGACCGGCCCTTACTCTTTCCCTGGTCAGCGACCGTTTCTGCGGGCTAGACGCCGCCCCCGCCTCCACCCCCGCCGCCCCCGCCGGCCGACCCGCCGCCGCCCGATCCGCCGGACGACGACGAGGCGGACGCGGCACTGGCCGACAGCGAGCCGATGCCCGACGAGAACGCGGATGCGCTGAACCCGGCGGTGCCGTAGTACCAGTACGGGGTCTGGTCTCCGTAGAGCACCGCAAGGCGCTCGGCCCACTCGCGCTCCTGGCCGAACACGACCGCGTACGGCAGGAGGATCTCGTACAGCCGCAGGACCTGCCGTGGATCGTTCACGTCGACCGGGAAGCGCTCGGCGCCGGTCGGCGACTGCAGCATCCGGATGCGGTCGGCCTCCGCCCATTCGATGAACATCTTGAGACCGAGCAGATGCTCCTTGGTCCGCGAGCCCGCCGCGGTGAGCGGCCTCCGGGACACGAGGAGGATCGTGACCAGCAGCACGGGGACCGCGGCGATGATCGTCAGGATCGGCACCAGCTTGCTGACACCGTTCTCGATCGCGACGATGCCGAAGACGAAGATGAGCACGGTCGCGAGTGCGCCGAGGAGGATCGGCAGCGCGCGCAGCCCCGGATTGACCCGGCGCCGCAGCCCGCGGGCGAGCAGCTCGGCGTTGGCCCACGACTGGATCTTCTGCGCCGCCGACGCGAAGCGCGAGTCCGAGCGTCCGAACTCGAACGCCGCGCCCCGAACCGGGTTCGCGCCGAACAGGCCCTCGATGAGCATGATGCCGTCGCCGTCGGCGCGCGACGGATCGATGAGCAGGGCCTGGAGCTTGACCTTGCCGCTCCACGTGCGCCCGGTCTCGACGATGCGGATGCTCCCCGCGACCGCCTGCTCGAGGATCTCGGCGGGGATCGCCTTCGTCGACTGGCCGAGGAGGACCGCCCCGAGGAGCGCGTCGACGCCGGCGGGAGGCGCGTACTCGGGGATGATCGTGCCGCGGCCGGGCTCGTCGCGCAGGCGCCGGCGCGCCACGAGACCGCCGACGAGGGCGGCGAGCGCGCCGAGCCCGGCGATGCCCTGCAGCCATCCGAACGGCGACGCGAGATACGACGGGTCGAACGGCGTGAACGTGCCCCGGGCGAAGCCGATCGCGATCGTCATGGTCTGGTACGGTCCGAGGCCCGCCGCCTCCGCGGTCGCCGTCGCCCCGGCATCCGTCTTCTCGACGCGGATCTCGCACGTGTCGGTGTCGCCCATCGCGCCGCGGTAGCAGGCCTGGCGGCCGGTGAGCGCGTCCGCGAGCGCGGCGTCCAGGTGCACGGTCGCGCTCACGCGCCCGAACGGCTGCGCCCACTCGGTGCCGTTGACGTCCCAGTAGAACTCGTCGGCGTCGGTGTCGGCGAACGTCCACGTGACGTTCTGCATCGTGTACGTGAAGACGTACGTCTGCGCGCCGTGCACGTACCCGTCGGCCCGCGAGGTGACGTAGAGGAATCCGTCCTCGGACTCGGTCTCGACGCTGCGCGGATTGCCCTCTCCATCGGTCACCGAGACGACGTCCGGATGCAGCGGAGCCCCGTTGTAGAACTCGGGGAGCGCCCGCTGCATGCCGCGGTTCTGGTCGAACTCGGGGAACAGGGCCACGAACGTCTCCACGACCCGCAGCGTGCTCGTGCCGTCCTCGGTGCGGCCGAGCGTGTAGTCGACGTCCATGCTCTCGAACGTGAAGTCCTGGACCCCGCCCGGGACCACGGCGGCCGCGAGGGGGACGGATGCCGGTGCGGGCGTGCTGCTCGCCGCCTGCGCAGGCGTGGATAGGCCGACGATCCCGGTCACGAGCAGCACGACGGTGGTCAGTCCCCGGCGCATGCGCCTTGCCATCGATCCCCGCATGACGCCAGCCTACGGTGCCGACTTCGCCCCGCCCGATTACCCTGGACCCATGACAGATCGTCGCCTTGCCGTGGACGCCTGGGAGAGCCTCTTCCGCGCGCAGCACGAGGTGTTGGCCGAGATCAGCGTGGATTTCGTCGACGACCGACTGAACCAGAGCGAGTACGACGTGCTCCTCACGGTGACCCGCGCGCCGCAGATGACCGCGCGCCTGCGGGACATCACCCGTCTGGCCCTCGTGAGCCAGCCCTCCGTGTCACGCCTCGTCGACCGCATGGTCGCGCGCGGGCTCGTGACCAAGTGCGCGGACCCGGACGACGGCCGAGGGGCGCTCGTGACCGCGACCGAGAAGGGCGCCCGCACCTTCCGGGACATCGCTCGCCGCCACGCGGCGACAGTCGCCTCCCGCATGGCCGTCCTCTCCGACGAGGAGCTCACGCAGCTGCGCGACCTCACCGCGAAGCTGCGCGGCGTGGACCCGGGTTGCGTCGCGGCAGGCGACATCGCGGGGGCCGGCCCCGAGGCGTTCGCGCCGGAGCGGGTCCGGCCGGCGACAGAGGTCGCCTGAGCGCCGGGTCGTACCGAGGCCGCTACCAGCGGTTGTGCACGTCCTCGGCCCACCCGGCGACGCCCTCGAACGACACGTCGACCTCGTCGTCCGCGAAGCGCCCCGACCACCAGCCGAAGCACTGATCCGTGCGCGCCGAGATGACGCCGAGATTCGTGCGGGTGACCTTGTCGTGGAACGGCACGAAGGTGGCATCCAGTCCCCCGCCGTGGATGCGCCACGGGGAGAGCGGCCGCGCGATGTCGTACTCCCAGCGGAGGTCCTCGGAGATCTTGTGCATGCGCCCGTCGACGAGCACACCGTTCTCCGTCGAGCCGGTGCCGTCGGTCCAGCGCCCGCCGACCTGGATGCCGATCGTCCGACCGTCCGAGACGCCGGAGCCCGCGCCCCAGTTCCAGGCGACGTCGTAGGGCCAGCGACCGCGGCCGTGGTCGAGCACGGCCCACGACTCCCCCGCCGGGATGGCGTGGGTGACCCCCTCGACGGTCACGGTTCCCGTCGCGGGGAGCGCGACATCCTTCACCGTGTACTGGAAGCGCCGCGCACTCCACGGCACGACGACGGCGAGGCAGTCGTGGTCCGCCGGCCGGGTCACGGTCACGTCGAACGACGCGTCACCGTCGAAGGACGCACGCAGGCGCGTCGTGTCGCCCGCGGGCTCGATGTCGATCGCGAGACGGGACGCGCGGGCTCGGGCGGGGCCGGCGTCGAGGTTCGGCGGCAGCGTCACGCCGCGCGCCGGCAGCACCGTCGCCGAGCGTCCCCACGAGCGCTGGGCCGCGCGGTCGTGGATCCACACCTCGTGCACGGCGGCGTAGTCGAGCGACGACACGGTGAGCGCGAGGATGTGCGTGGGCGTCATGACGTTCCAGTACTCCCAGCGCTTGTTGCGCCCCCACCCGTGCCGGGTCAGCCGGGAGGTGTCGACGAGGGGGCGCCGCGCCCACCCCACGGCATCGCGGTTGAGCACACGCCCGTCGCCGGCGGTGAGGGAGACGATGTCGGTCAGCTCGCGCTCGATCACGCCTCGATCCTACGGAGCGCACGGCGTCCACAGCGGGAAGTGCGGATGCCTCGTCCTGGCACACATTGCAGCCCCCCTGTGCCGAGACGAGGCATCCGCCTGATCGGTCCGACCGCGTCCCCACATCGGTCGAACGTCTCGCATGTCCAGAGCGCACCCTGGGGGTCCTGATACATCGAGGATCCTGTTCGCTCTGGGCGAACACCCCTCAGGGCGGTGGGCGTGGGTGGCGTGGGGCGTGGGTGGGCGGGGGCCTCAGGTGTCGCACTGTGCAGCATCCCCGCCCCATTCACGCACTCTGTGTCACCCCGACCGCGGAGGGGGATGCTGAGGTGTCGCAGGTTGTCGCATCGGGCCCCCGGCAGATGCAGTTCGTGACACCTGAGCCGCGCGAGGGTGGTCGGGCGCAGCAGGGTGCGGCACGACGGGGAGCTCGCGCGGGGCTCTCTGCACAGCGCCGCGATGCGACCTCGTCTCCCCGGCGGAGGAGCGTCGTCGCAGCCCGCGCGGAACGACGCCACGACAGTGGACGGATGCCGCGTCGACCTCTCCCGCTGCCATCGAGCCTGGGGCCGAGCTTCACACGAGCGGAGGCTCTGGCGGCGGGCGTGACCCCCGGGCGCTTGCGCGCGAAAGACCTCGAGCGACCGTTCCACGGCGTGCGCATCGTCGCGGGCGCCCGGTCGCGGGAGTCGGATGCCGGACCGCTCGGCGCCGATCGACTCGCCCGCGCGGACCTGCTGGTGGAGGCACGGGCGATCGCCAAGGCGCTTCCCCCGCACGCCTTCTTCACCGGCCGGACCGCGGCGATTCTGCTCGGCGCCCCGCTCGCCCGTGGGGCGGAGCTCGTCGTCGGGGTGCCGGCCCCCGCGCGGGCGGTGCGGCGGCGGGGTGTGCACGGAGTGAAGGTCGCGCCGCATCTCGTCCACGTCATCGAGCGCGAGGGTCTGCGCCTCGCTTCCCCCGCCTCCGCATGGGCGAGCCTCGGCGGCGAGCTCTCCGTGCGTGACGTGGTCGTCGTCGGCGACGCGCTCGTCCGCATCCCGCGCACCGACGGGGGCCGACCCGACCCGGGTGCTCGGCTCGCCACGATCGACCAGCTCCGCCACGCCGTGGACGCCGGCAGGCGAGTGGGCATCGGCGCGCTCCGCGAGGCGATCTCGCACATCCGTGTCGGAAGCGCGTCCCCACTCGAGACGGAGTACCGTCTCGACGCGCTCGCCGCCGGACTCCCCGAACCGGAGCTGGACGTCGAGATCCGCGACGCGTCGGGCAGATTCCTCGGCATCACGGAGATCGTCCACCGCGCTCAGCGGGTCCTCGTCGAGGTCGAGGGCGATCACCACCGGACGAGCCCCGCGCAGTGGGATCGCGACATCGAGAAGTACGGCGCCTACGTCGCGGCGGGGTGGGAGGTGGTGCGTCTCACCGCCCGCCACATCCGCGGAGCGTGCCCCGGCGCAGAGCCACGCGCGGTACGGATGGTCCGCGATGTGCTCATGCGACGCGGCTGGCACCCCTGAGCTCGCCCGACGCGCAGCCTTCAGGTGTCACTCCGTGAGGCATCCGCCTGTGCACGCACATCGCGCCACCCGCAGTTCGATCCTCGGGTGGCGAAGGATGCCGAGACCCCGCGATGTAGCGAGCCGTTGTGGCACCGCAGGCGCCCGAACGGCGCTCAGCACTCGATGACGTTGACCGCGAGACCGCCCTCGCTCGTCTCCTTGTACTTGTGCGACATGTCGATGCCGGTCTGGCGCATCGTCTCGACGACGGTGTCGAGGCTCACGTAGTGGCTGCCGTCGCCGCGCAGAGCGAGCCGCGCCGCGGTCACGGCGGTCGCGGCGGCGATGGCGTTGCGCTCGATGCACGGGATCTGCACGAGACCCCCCACGGGATCGCAGGTCAGGCCCAGGTGGTGCTCCATCGCGATCTCGGCGGCGTTCTCGATCTGCCGGCTCGTCCCGCCCATCACCGCGGTGAGCCCTCCGGCCGCCATCGCGCACGCCGAGCCGACCTCGGCCTGACAGCCGCCCTCCGCCCCCGAGATCGAGGCGTTCGCCTTGAAGAGCGACCCCAGGGCGGCGGCGGTGAGCAGGAAGCGACGGATGCCGCGGCGACGATTGGCCTCGGCGACGATGGCCTCGTCGACGGGATCGACCACAGGGGCCTCGGCGGCCGCGCCGGGGAGCGCGGGCGGAGGGGACGTGAAGCCGAGGAGGGCGCTGCCGACCAGTTCGCCGTACGGGGTCACCGCGTTGCCTGCACCGAGGCCCGAGTCCGCGAGGAAGCGCCACCAGTACATCGCGACGGCCGGCAGGATCCCGGCCGCGCCGTTCGTCGGCGCCGTGACGACGCGGCCGCCCGACGCGTTCTCCTCGTTGACCGCGAGTGCGAACGCGCCGAGCCACTCGCCGGGCAGCTCGCGGTGTCCGCCCGCCTCGGCCTCCTCCAGCTGCGCGCGGATCGCGCCCGCGCGACGCTTGACCCGCAGCATCCCGGGCAGGGTGCCTTCCGCCGCGAGGCCCGCCTCGACGGACGCGGCCATGGCGTTCCAGATTGCGTCGAGCCCCGCCGCGACCTCGGCCTCGTCGCGCAGCGCCTCCTCGTTGATCCGCGCGGCTTCGGCGATCGTGAGGCCGTGCTCGTCGCACAGCGCGATGAGCTCGTCGGCGGTGTCGAACGAGAGCGGGAACGGGCGAGCGCCGATGCGCGGCGGCTCGCCCTCGCGCCGGATGAAGCCCCCGCCGATGGAGAAATACGTGTCCTCGGCAAGCGCCCCGCCGTCCGCGTCGCGGGCGACGAGCGTCATCGCGTTGGGGTGTCCTGGGAGCCGTGTGCGCGGCTCGAAGCGGATGTCCTCCTTCGCGAACGCGATCTCGTGCGCGCCGTCGAGGGTGAGCTTTCGGCCGGCCGGCCACGCGGTCCACGCCGCCCGGACCTCATCCGGCTCCACGGTCTCCGGATGCCGCGCCTGCAGCCCCGCGACCACCGCGTCCGGTGTGCCGTGCCCGATCCCGGTGGCGCCGAGGGATCCGTAGAGCACGCACTCGACGCGGGCCACATCGTCGAGGCGCCCGCCCTCACGCAGGCGCGCGGCGAAGTCGGCTGCGGCCCGCATGGGACCGACGGTGTGGGAGCTCGAGGGGCCGATCCCGATGGAGAACAGCTCGAACGCCGAGACGTAGGCACTCACGGCTCCAGGCTACGTGGCCGGATGCGGATGCGGGTGAGGGACAGAGACCGGACCCCGCCTCCCGGCACGGTGCGAGGATGGACCGGTGACCGAACGCCTCGCCCCGCAGCCCGCCGATCCCTACCTGTGGCTCGAGGAGATCCGCTCGGATGCCGCCCTCGCGTGGGCCGCCGAGCGCACCGCCGCGACCGAGGCGCGCTACGCGTCACCCGGTCGCACGGCGCTCGAGACGCGTCTGCGCGGCATCCTCGACGATCCCGACCGCCTCGTGGTCGCGAGCCGCCACGGCGACTGGATGTACGACCTGTGGCGCGACGCGGACAACCCGCGCGGCGTGTGGCGCCGCACGACCCGCGCGTCGTTCCGCTCGGGGAAGCCCGAGTGGCAGGTGCTGCTCGACCTGGATGCGCTGGGGCGCAGCGAGGGGACCCCGTGGAGCTGGGGACGGAGCGTGCACGGCCCGGCGGGCAGCGACCGGGTGCTCGTGCAGCTGAGCCCGGACGGCGGCGATGCCACCATGCTGCGCGAGTTCGACCTCACCACCTCGACGTGGGTCGCCGACGAGCCGTTCCTCCTCGACGTCCACAAGTCGCACGCGGCATGGCTCGACCGCGACACACTGCTGGTGGCGAGCGCGCTGGACGGGGGCGGCACGACCGACTCCGGCTACCCGATCTCCGCCCGAGTGTGGCGGCGCGGCACCTCGCTGCGCGAGGCGTTGACCGTCGTCGAGGCGGAATCGTCGGATGTCGGGGTGTTCGTCGGTGTCGACCGCACCGGTGACGTCGCGACGGCCGTCGTCGAGATCGCGCGCGACTTCTTCCACTTCGAGAACGTGGTGTGGCCCGCCGACGTCGATCCCGCGCCGGTCGCGGTGCAGGTGCCCAGCGATGCGCGCGTCGACGTCCACGGCGGGTTCGTCGCGGTCCGCACGACGACCCCATGGGAGGTCGCAGGAACCATCCATCCGGGCGGCACGCTCCTCGTCGGGCCGCTGTCGACGGTGACCGACGGCGACGGCTCCGAGCTTGAGGTCGCCTTCGCCCCCACCGCGACATCGGTCCTGGAGACGTGGACGTGGACCAGAACGCGCCTCGTGCTCACGGTGCTCGACGACGTGCAGAGCCGCATCGTCGCCCTCGATCCCGCCGCCGGCTGGGCGCCGCTCGACATGGACCTCGCCCTCGGCCACGACGACCTGTTCACCGTCGGCGTCGCCACGACGGATGCCGACGAGGACGATGAGCTGTGGCTCGTCGCGCGCGGCTTCCTCACCCCGCCCACGCTCCTCGTCACCGACGCCGCCACCCCGGCTCCCCTCGTCGTGCAGCGCGGCAAAGAGGTCTTCGACACCACCGGACTCGCCGCGAGCCAGCATTGGGCGACGTCCGCCGACGGCACCCGCATCCCCTATTTCGAGGTGGGGCCGCGCGAGCGCCACGGCACCCTTCCGGTCCTCATGAGCGGATACGGCGGGTTCGAGCATGCCCTCACGCCGGAGTATCCGACGATCGTCGGGCCGGCCTGGCTCGAGCGCGGCGGCGTCTCCGTCGTGGCCGGCATCCGCGGCGGGGGCGAGTTCGGACCGGCGTGGCATCTCGCCGCGCTCCGGGAGAACCGCCACCGCGCGTACGAGGACTTCGTCGCGGTGGCCCGCGACCTCGTCGCGCGCGGCGTCGCGACGAAGGACCAGATCGGATGCCACGGCCGCAGCAACGGGGGTCTCCTCGTCGGCAACATGCTGACGCAGTTCCCCGACGACTTCGGCGCGATCGTGTGCGGCGTGCCGCTGCTGGACATGCGGCGCTACACGCGCCTGTCCGCCGGGGCGAGCTGGATCGCCGAGTACGGCGACCCGGACGACCCCGACGACTGGGCGTTCGTGCAGACGTTCTCGCCGTACCACCTCGTCGAGTCCGGTCGCGCGTATCCCCCGTCGCTCATCTACGCCGCCACCAGCGACGACCGCGTCGGCCCCGTGCAGGCGCGCAAGATGGCGGCGCGGCTCGAGGACGAGACCGACGCCGAGGTGCACTACCTCGAGCCCGAGGAGGGCGGGCACGCGGGCACGATCGACAATGCCGCCACGGCGGCGCTGCACGCCACGATCTACGCGTTCCTCGACGACGTCCTCCGCCGCGGCGACTCCTGACCCGGGGGTCTGCCCGCCGCTGTCCCCCAGCGGATCGTCGGCGCATCACCATGATTCGTTGGGGTACTGATCTTGTTTCGTTGGGGTACTGACTATATGGTGGGACCCACTTCCCCACGCCCCCGCCCGACGTCCCCGCGTCCGAGATCGAAGGAGATCGATCGTGCAGTTCTACCGCGACGGCTACCGGCCCGGCGATCCCGACCTGCAGCCGCCCGCTCCCGAGGCGCTCGCGCGCAGCGCCGCGCTGCCCGCCGAGGTGGATGTGCTGATCGTGGGCACCGGCCCCGCCGGCACCGTGCTCGGCGCCCAGCTCGCCGCGTTCCCGGGCATCTCGACGCGGATCGTCGAACGGCGCCGCGGACCCCTCCAGGTGGGGCAGGCGGACGGCGTCGCCTGCCGCACGGTCGAGATGTTCCAGGCGTTCGGCCTGGCCGATGCGCTCCTGCGCGAGGCCTACTGGGTCAACGAGGTGCGCTTCTGGGGGCCGTCCGCGGCGGACCGCTCCCGCATCGAGCGCACCGGATGGGTCGAGGACACCCCCGAGGGCCTCAGCGAGTTCCCGCACGTCATCGTCAACCAGGCGCGCATGCAGCAGTTCCTCCTCGAGCACATGGCGAGCTCCGCGAGCCGGCTCGACCCCGACTACGTCATCGAGTTCGTCACCCTCGAGGTCGGCACCGGCGAGCACCCCGTGACGGTCACGCTCCGGCACACCGACGACGGCGAGGAGTTCACGATCCGCGCGAAGTACGTCGTCGGCTGCGACGGGGCCCGCAGCGGCGTGCGCCGTGCCATCGGCCGCACGCTCACCGGAGACGCGGCGAACCACGCGTGGGGGGTCATGGACGTCCTCGCCACGACCGACTTCCCCGACTGGCGCACGAAGAACGTCGTGCAGTCCGCGGGCAAGGGAAGCCTCCTCATGATCCCCCGCGAGGGCGGCAGCATGGTGCGCTGCTACGTCGACCTCGGCGAGGTGCCCGCCGGTGACCGCTCCCTCCGCGCCACGACCGTCGAGCAGCTCACCGCGGTGGCCAACAGCATCCTGCATCCCTACTCGATCGACGTGAAGGAGGTCGCCTGGTCGTCGGTGTACGAGGTCGGGCAGCGCCTCGCCGAGCGGTTCGACGACGTGCCCGCCGATGCGGTCGCGACCCGGACCCCGCGCGTGTTCATCGCCGGCGACGCGTGCCACACGCACTCCGCCAAGGCCGGGCAGGGCATGAACGTGTCCATGCAGGACGCGTTCAACCTCGGCTGGAAGCTCGCCGCGGTGCTGGAGGGACGAGCGGATGCCGCGCTGCTGCACACGTACACGGCGGAGCGGCAGGCCGTGGCGCAGGACCTCATCGACTTCGACCGGTTCTGGTCGGCGTTCATCGCGCAGCCGAGGCTCGATCCGGCGCACCCCGAGCGCGGGGGCGTCAGCGCCGAGGAGATGCAGAGCGAGTTCGCCCGTCAGGGGCGCTACACGGCGGGTCTCGCCACGACCTACACGCGATCGCCGCTCACCGCCGAGGCCACCCACCAGTCCCTCGCCACCGGCTTCGAGATCGGCACGCGGTTCCACTCGGCGCCGGTCATCCGCGTCGCCGACGCGAAGCGCGTCGAGCTCGGGCACGCGCACCGCGCCGACGGTCGCTGGCGCCTCTACGCGTTCGCGGATGCCGCGGGCGAGCGCCTCCGCGACTTCGCCGCCTGGATGGGCGAGGCGCCGGAGTCGCCCGTGAGCCGCTTCACTCCGCCCGGCGCCGACATCGACGGCGTGTTCGACGTGCACGGCGTCTTCCGCACCGACCACCACGACATCGATCCCACCTCTCTGCCCGAGATCCTCCTTCCCCACTCGGGTCCGCCGGGACTGCAGGACTGGGAGAAGGTGTGGGCGCGCGATCCGAGGCGGGACATCTTCCGCGAGCGCGGCATCCACGCCGACGGCGCGGTCGTCGTGGTGCGCCCGGACCAGTACGTGGCGCATGTCCTGCCGCTGTCGGCGCGCGACGAGCTCACCGCGTTCTTCGACGGCATCCTCCGTGACCAGCGCGCGGCGGTGCGGCGATGAGCGGCTCCGCAGCGCAGGAGCGGGAGCCGGAGCGCCACACCGGCTACCTCATCCGCCGGGCGCAGCAGCGTCACGTCGCCGCGTGGACGCGCATCGTCTCGACGGAGATCTCGAGTGTGCAGTATTCGATCCTCGTGTCCCTCGACCGACGCGGCGAGGCCAGCCAGCGCGAGCTGTGCGACGACGTGGACCTCGACCGCTCGACGGTCGCCGACCTCGTGTCGCGCATGGAGCGCCGCGGTCTCATCCAGCGCCGCCGAGACCCCGCGGACGCGCGACGGAACACCGTGACGCTCACCGAGCGGGGCCTGGCGGAGCGCCGTCGGCTCGCCCCGCTCGTCGCGCAGGTCGAGCACGAGCTCATCGGGTCGCTCGACGCCGACGAGCGCGCCGCGCTGCGCCGTGCGCTGCGCGCGCTGCTCGCGGCGGGATAGCCGGGCTCAGACGCGGGCGAGCGCCGAGAGGCTGACCTCGCCGCGCGGCGGGACCACGACGGGGTGCGTCCCCGCCATCGTCTCCAGCACCCGGATGACCTGGCACGAGTAGCCGTACTCGTTGTCGTACCAGGCGTAGAGCACGAGGTGCGGGCCGTCGCAGATGGTCGCGAGGCCGTCGACCACGCTCGTCCGGTGCGTGCCGACGAAGTCCGTCGAGACGGCGTCCGGCGACTCCACGTAGTCGATCTGCTGACGCAGGCGCGAGTGCAGCGACACGTGGCGCAGGTAGTCGTTGATGTCGTCGCGGTCCGTCGGACGCTGCAGCGTCACGTTGAGGATCGCGAGCGACACGTCGGGCGTGGGCACGCGGATGCTGGAGCCGGTGAGCTTGCCCGCCAGCTCCGGCAGGGCCTTCGCGACCGCCTTGGCCGC
>Ga0180222_1000685_pt1 | contig 45265 bp, 35 predicted proteins | sample eDN5th37CKraftOP_FD_151336 | JGI IMG/M metagenome (GOLD analysis project Ga0180222, IMG submission 151336) | Enriched Organic Plus compost microbial communities from Emeryville, California, USA - eDNA 5th pass 37_C Kraft OP (version 2) (version 2) ...
GGTTTCCTTGGAGGTTTCCTTGGCGGTTTCCTTGGACGCGACGCCGTCGGACGACTGGTCCCAGCCGCCGGCCGGCGCCGGCGCCCGGATCGCCTGCTGCGGCTGCAGCTGCGGCACCCAGGTCTTCACCGCGGTTTCGGCGGCGGCGCGGGCATCGGCCTCGAGCCGGGCGCCGATCTCGTCGCGCTTCTTGGCGGCTTCCTTGTCGCCCTGCGCCGCGGCGAGGCTGAACCACTTGTAGGATTCCGACAGGTTCTTCTCGAGGCCGAGGCCGCGCGCGTGGAGGATGCCGAGATTGTACTGGCTGTCCGGCACGCCGTAGCCGGCCGCCTTCTGGAACCAGTGCGCCGCGGTCTTGTAGTCCGGCCTGCCGTCGATGCCCTCGGCATAGAGCACCGCGAGATTGTGCATGGCCTTGGCGTGACCCTGCTCCGCGGCGGCGCCGTAGAGCCGCCGCGCCTCCTTGAGGTCGCGGCGCACGCCGTTGCCCTTCTCGTACATGCTGCCGAGCCGGAATTGCGCCAGCGCCACGCCCTTGCCGGCCGCGCGCTCGAACCAGCGCGCCGCTTCCTCGGCGCTGCGCGCCACGCCCTGGCCGTCGGCATAGCGGATCGCGATCTCGTAGGCGGCGCCGGCATCGCCGCGCAGCGCGGCCTCGCGCAGGCCGGCGCTGCCGATCGCGGCCGGCAGCTTGTCCGGATAGACCACGCGGGCGGCGCCACGACCGATCGAGCCGGTGACGTCGGGCTTGTCGGGCTTCGGCGGCTCGGGCGCGAGGCCCGGCGCGTTCTGCAGCGTGCTGTCGGGCGCGAGCAGCTTGTAGCCGGAGCCGCCTCCGCTCGCCGGATTCTCCGCCGGCTGGTTCTCCAGCTCCGGCTCGGGGTCCTCGTAGAGACCGGGCGGCGGCTCGCTCGCCGGCTTCGCGCCCGTCTTGCCCTGGAGGAGCTCGTCGGGAGTCGGCGCGATCGCCGCGTTCTTGCCGTCGAGCACCGAGCCGATGATGTAGTAGCCGCCGACCACGATCGCGACCACGCTGGAGGCGATCAGCAGTGATTTGAGCTTGCGGCGCAGCGCCGCGAGCAGCGACGGCCGCGCCGCGCCGAACGCGCTGCGCGGCGGCTCGGCGTCGGCGGGGACGGCATCGAACGCCAGGTCGAGCCGCGGCGGCTGCGGCGGGATCGGCGGCGCCGGCGCCTGCTCGGCCGCCTTGGCGGCGCGGCGCGCGGCGGCGATGAAATCCGACTGGCCGGCGGGATCGGGGATGACCGGCGGCTTGGCCGGGCCGAGCGCGGCTTCCGAGGCTGCGATCCGCGCTGCCGGCGAGGGCGGCGGCACCGTGCCGGCGGCGGCGCGCGGCGGGCGGACCATGCCGGACTTGACCATGCCCGGCTCGATGGGATGGTCGGGCGGCAGGTCCGGATCGATCGGCTGGCTGCGGCGCGGCGGCAGCGGCGGCCGCGCCTTGGTCCGCGGCTGCTGGGCGGCCGGCTGCGCCGGCGCGAGCGGCGGCGCCTCGGCGGCGGGAAGGGGAAGCGGGACCTCGGCCGCGGCCGGGCGGCCGTCGGCGCGAGTCTGGACTTCGGCTTGGTGGGCTTGAGCTTGGATCTGGCTCGCCGCGGCGACGACCTGCGCCACCACGGCATCGACCGGCTGCTGCAGCAGCGGCGCGGCCGGCGCCGGCTGCGGCCGCTCGCGGATGCCCTGCTCGATCGCGGCCAGCCGGTCGACCAGCTTGCCGAGCGTGCCGTGCACCGCTTCGAGCGAATCCTGGGTGCGCGCGACGTCGCGGCGCAGCGCATCGACCTGCTCGGTGCCGGCGGCCGCCTGCTCGTTGTGGCGTTCGCGCGCGGCCTGGTCGGCCTGCGCCAGAAGGTCGGCGAGGCCGCGCTCGACCGCTTCGAGATTCGCGAGGCGGGAATCCGAGGCGTCGAGCTTCTCCGCGAGGCGGACGATGCGCTCCTCGAGATGGCCGACCGACAGGCCCTCGCCGCGCGAGGACTGGATCTGCTCGATCTTCTCCGCCAGCGAGCCGACCAGCTTCTCCAGCCGCTGCGGCACCGCCGCGCCGTTCTGGCTGCGCGCCGACAGCGCGTCGGCGAGTGCCGAGATGCGCTCCTCGAGATGCGCCAGCGCGGCGTCGCCGGAGCTGGTATAGGCGATCTGGTCGACCTTGGCGCTGAGCGCATCGAGCTGCGCGGCGAGCTGGCCGACCGCCTCGTTCGAGGCGATATGCGCGGAGATCGCCCGCAGATTGTTCACCGCGTCCTCGAGCTGGTGGAAGCTCACCGGGTCGCGCTGCGCCACGATCTGGTCGAGCCGCTGCGCCAATGCGCTCACGGTCTCGTTGAAGCCGATCAGGTGCTCGGCCGGGGTGAGCGCGCGCAGCGCCTCGCGCAGCTCGCCGAGGTGGCGCTCGATGCTGGCGAGCACGTCCTCGCCGACTCCGGCCTGGCGGCCTTCCGACAGCCGCCGCGCCAGCGTCTGAATCTGCGCCTCGACCGCGTCGATGACGTGGCGCGGCAGCGCCTCGGTCAGCGCCTGGGCGATCTGGCCGAGCTCGCTGCGCAGCGAATTGATCGCTTCCTCGACGCCGGGCTTGCGCAGCGTCTCGATCTGGTTGGTGATGGCGCGCAGCTGCCGCTCCAGACCGGACATGTCCGGTGCCGGCAGCGGCATCTGCGGCGGCAAGGGCGGAGGCGGCGGTGGCGGCGGGGGTGCCGCTGCGGTCGGGGGCGGCGCGTAGCCGGCGGCATGCGCGTATTGCGCGTCGACCTTGGCGGCCATGGCCTGTGATGCGGCCGGCGCCGGGCGCGGCGACAGATGCTGCGGCATCGCCGGCATCGGCGGCAGCGGTGGCACGGCGGGAGCCGGGGCTGCCGGCGCGGTCTCGCCGCGCAGCGCCCGCTGGCGCGCGGTGATCTCGGCGAGGGCGCGGTCGACGCCCGGCGGTTGCTGCTGCTGCTGTGCCAGCAGCGACGGCATCGCATGCGCGAACTGCACGAACTGATCGAGCCGGCGGTCGAGCCGCGCCACCACCTTGGCGAGCTCGTCGGTCTCGGTCGCGGCGCTGCGCGGCCGCAGCGGCGCATAGGCGGCAGGACCGGCGGCGGTCAGCCGGTCGATGCGCCGCGTCAGCTCGTCGAGCCGCTCCTGGACGGCAAAGCTGTCGTCGTCCTCGTCGTCGAACTCGGATTGGGCGGATTGCGCAACGATGGTGTCGAGCCATTCCTCCACGGACTGGCCCGCCCGGCGCGCGGCGGCCTTCGCCGCCTCGCGTGTCTCCGGCCGCAATCTCTTGAACATGCTCGTGCGCATGCCGGCTGCACCACCTCCGCGGGGAACGAGCGCCGCCCGCGGGCTCACCGGCTTTACGCACGCCGGCCGCGGCTGGGCGATGCGATCCGCATCCCGCGCCGACTTTTGCGGGTTATGGTAAAGGCAGGGTTAATGCCGGCCCGAAGTACCGGATTTGCCGGACGCTTTTGCCGCGGTCCGGGTCGCCCGGCGCCGATGGTTAACGGGACGTTAACGGCTGCCGGCGCAGCATCCTGTCTTGCAGGACGGGACATAGCGACGGGACGTGGAGGGATCGATGCCGACCTACAAAGCGCCGGTGGACGAGGCGATGTTCCTGCTCAACGACGTCTTCCACATCGAGCGCTACGGCAACCTGCCCGGCTTCGCCGATGCGACTCCCGATCTCATCGCCGCGGTGCTGGGCGAGGCGGCGAAACTGTCCGAGAACGTGCTGCAGCCGCTCAACCGCATCGGCGACACGCAGGGCTGCACCCGCCATGCCGACGGCCGCGTCACCACGCCGGACGGATTCAAGGAGGCTTACCGGCAGATCGTGGATGGCGGCTGGGTCGGCCTGTCGGCGCCCACCGAGTTCGGCGGACAGGGCCTGCCGGCGACGCTGACCGCCATCATCAACGAGTTCCTGTGCGCGGCGAACATGGCGTTCGCGATGTATCCCGGCCTGACCCAGGGCGCGATCGCGGCACTGGTCGCGCACGGCCCCGAGCCGATCAAGCAGCGCTACCTGCCGAACATGATCTCCGGCGCCTGGACCGGCACCATGAATCTCACCGAGCCGCATTGCGGCACCGATCTCGGCCTGTTGCGCACCAAGGCGGAGAAGCAGGACGACGGCAGCTATCGCATCACCGGCACCAAGATCTTCATCTCCGCGGGCGAGCACGACCTCGCCGACAACATCGTGCATCTGGTGCTGGCGCGGATCGCCGGCGCGCCGGCCGGCACCAAAGGCATCTCGCTGTTCGTGGCGCCGAAATTCCTGGTCAACGACGACGGCTCGCTCGGCGCGCGCAACGGCGTGTCCTGCGGCGCCATCGAGGAGAAGATGGGCATCCACGGCAACGCCACCTGCGTGATGAACTATGACGGCGCGCAGGCCTGGCTGATCGGCGAGGAGAACCGCGGCCTGCCGGCGATGTTCACGATGATGAACGAGGCACGGCTCGGCGTCGGCATCCAGGGGCTGGCGCTGTCCGAGGTCGCCTACCAGAACGCCGCGATCTACGCCAAGGAGCGCCTGCAGGGCCGCGCGCTGAGCGGCCCGAAAATGCCCGACAAGCCGGCCGATCCGATCATCGTGCATCCCGACGTGCGCCGCACGCTGCTCGGCATCCGGGCCTTCAACGAGGCGGCCCGCGCGCTGGTGATCTGGACCGCGCTCAAGGGCGATATCGCGCACCGTTCGGCCGACGCCAAGGAGCGCGAGGCGGCCGAGGACCATATGGGACTGCTGACGCCGGTGGTGAAGGCGGTGCTGACCGACCGCGGCTTCGCCAATACGGTGTCGGCGCAGCAGATGTTCGGCGGCCACGGCTATATCGCCGAGCACGGCATGGAGCAGTTCGTGCGCGACGCGCGCATCGCGCAGATCTACGAGGGCGCCAACGGCGTGCAGGCGCTCGACCTCGTCGGCCGCAAGCTCGGCAAGGATGGCGGCCGCGCGGTGATGGCGTTCTTCAACGAGGTCGGCGGCTATATCAAGGAGAAGGGCGCCGATGCGGCGATGAAGCCTTACCTCGCGGCGCTGGAGAAGTCGCTCGGCCATCTGCAGCAGGCGACCATGTGGTTCATGCAGAACGCGATGGCGAAGCCCGACAATGCCGGCGCCGGCTCAACCGATTACCTGCATCTGTTCGGTCTGGTGGCGCTCGGCTATATGAGCTGCCGGATCGCGGAAGCGGCGCAGGCGAAGCTCGCCGCGACCGAACCCGGCACGGCGGGGCGCCACCAGGCGCGTCTCGCCACCGCGCGCTTCTTCGCCGAGCGCATGCTGCCCGACACCGCGGCGCATCTCGCGCGCATCCAGGCAGGTGCCGCGACGATCATGGATTTTCCCGACGAGCAGTTCTGAATGGCCGACGGCATGGCTAACGTCATGGCCGGACCGAGGCCCGGCCATGACGTTGTGCGATCGTGGTGCGATGTGAGCGGTCAGCGCACGTAGCGCGCCCGCACCGGCCGGTTGCCGACCCACTGGCCGTCCACGCACTGGCCGTGGCTGAGATCGAACATCGCATGGAAGCCGCGGCACGGCTGCAGCGCCGCATCGACCAGCGCCGCGGCGCCGACGCCGATCACGCCGCCGGCCACGGCCGAACTCGCTGCGGTGGCGCCGAGCGAGGTCGCCGTTGCGCTCGAACCCCACCAGCCATTGTAAAGGCCGACGCCGGCGACCGTGCCGACCACGGCGCCCGCCGCCGGCGCGACGTAATTGCCGGGTTCATAGGTCTCGCGCACGGACTGCGCGAGCGCCGGGGTGGACAGCGCCGCGGCGAGCGCGACAATCCCCAGCGTCTTTCCCAAATGATTGCGCATGGACATCACTCCTTCATCTGCATTGTTTCGACAGAGCCGCATTGGCCTTCTTGAGAAAGCCTTCACCGCGCGTGGTGTTCCGAAAGATTGCCGCAATGCGACAAATTTTTCCGATCGTGTCGGAGTGGTGTCACGGCGCGTGCAAACTCGCGGCGTCGATGTGACGCAATCGTGGCGCCGCTGATAACGAGCAGTGGCTCAGGCTGCGGCGAATCGCGGGCGGCCGGCGCGCAGCAGCAGCCACGCTGCGATCGCGACATTCACCAGGTTGAAGGCGAGGCCGTTGGCGAACGCCGCCATGTAGGAGCCGGTGAGGTCGAAAATCTTGCCGGAGACCCAGCCGCCGAACGCCATGCCGAGCAGCGTCGCCATGATCGCCAGGCCGACGCGGGTGCCGGCCTCGCGCGGCGGGAAATATTCGCGGATGATGATGGCATAGCTCGGCACGATGCCGCCCTGGAACAGGCCGAACAGCGCGGAGACGATGTAGAGCGAGGTCAGCCCGTCGAGCATCAGGTAGAACACCAGCGCCGCGCCTTGCAGCGCCGAGCCGAGCAGCAGCGTGGCGACGCCGCCGATGCGGTCGGCGATGAAGCCCGAGCCGATGCGGCTGACGACGCCGAAGCCGAGCATCAGCGCCAGCATCTCGGCGCCACGCGCCACGCCATAGCCGAGATCGCCGCAATAGGCGACGATGTGGACCTGCGGCATCGACATCGCGACACAGCAGCAGAGGCCGGCAATGCAGATCAGTGCCTGCAGCCGGCCCGGCGAGATGCCGAGCGTGCCGCGCGGATCGAACACCGGCCCCGGCTCGGCCGCGGCGTGGTAGGCCGGCGCGCGCCGGCGCAGCACCAGCGTCAGCGGCAGCATGGTGAGCAGGCAGATCGCGCCGATCACGACATGCGCGCTGCGCCAGCCATAGCCGTCGATCAGGGCTTGCGCCACCGGCGGCCAGATCGCTCCGGCGGCGTAGTTGCCGGCGGCGGCGATCGAGACCGCGACGCCGCGGTTGCGCACGAACCATTTGGAGATGTCGGCCATCAGCGGGCCGAAGGTCGCCGAGGTGCCGAGGCCGATCAGCACCCCATAGGCCACGGTGAACTGCCACAGATTGGCCGACAGGCCGGCAAGCCCGTAGCCGAGCGCCAGCATGCCGGTGGCCAGCGCGACCGGCAGGAGGATGCCGAAACGGTCGGCCAGCCGTCCGCTCAGCACGCCGCCGAGCGCGAAGCCGATCGTGGTCATCGCGAACGGCAGCGAGGCGGCGGCGCGGCTGACGCCGAACTCGACCTGCACCACAGGCAGCGCCACCACCACGGTCCACATGCCGCAGCCGCCCAGCGTGCCAAGCGCCAGGCAGACGGCGAGCCGTCGCCAGGCATAGGCGGAATCGATATCGCTGCCGACACTGTCTTCGGCGGAAGGCTGGCGAGTCATAATGGTCCCGGCGCTGTCGGTTCCGCTCTATCATCTCGCCGGCATGCCGGCCAGCCGCGGCGCCTCCGCCTATTGTATCAGCCTGCGATTTGGCGGAGCATTCCGGCGAAGGATTCTCTCATGCTGCCCCGCGCCGCCCGCGCATGACGGACGGAGGCCGGAGACAAAGATGCCCGACGCTTTCATCTACGATCACGTTCGCAGTCCGCGCGGGCGCGGCAAGACCGACGGCGCGCTGCACGAGGTCACCGCGCTCGATCTCGCCTCGCAGATGCTCGCCGCGATCCGCGAGCGCAACGCGCTCGATCCCGCGCTGGTCGATGACGTCGTGCTCGGCTGCGTCGATCCGGTCGGCGAGGCCGGCGGCGACATTGCGCGCGCCGCGGCGCTGCGCGCCGGCTACGGCCAGAGCGTGCCGGGCGTGCAGATCAACCGGTTCTGCGCCTCCGGGCTCGATGCGGTGAACTTCGCCGCCGCGCAGGTGATGTCCGGCCAGCACGGGCTCACCGTCGGCGGCGGGGTCGAGAGCATGAGCCGCATCGGCATCGGCGCCTCGGGCGGCGCCTGGCCGGTCGATCCGTCGATCGCGATCCCGTCCTATTTCATGCCGCAGGGCATTTCCGCCGACCTGATCGCGACCAAATACGGCTTTAGCCGCGACGAGGTCGATGCCTATGCGGTCGAGAGCCAGAAGCGCGCGGCGGCGGCCTGGGACGAGGGCCGCTTCGACAAGTCGGTGGTGCCGGTGAAGGACGTCAACGGCCTCACCATCCTTGCCCGCGACGAGCATCTGCGGCCGGGAACCACCATGCAGACGCTGGCGCAATTGCAGCCGTCCTTCGTCCAGATGGGCGAGATGGGCGGCTTCGACGCGGTGGCGATCCAGGCGCATCCGGAGATCGAGGCCGTCAACCACGTCCATCACGCCGGCAACTCCTCCGGCATCGTCGACGGCGCCGCTGCGGTGCTGATCGGCAGCAAGGACGTCGGCGCGGCGATCGGCAAGACGCCGCGCGCGCGCATCCGCGCCTTCGCCAATATCGGCTCGGAGCCGGCGATGATGCTCACCGGCCCGGTCGACGTGACCCACAAGCTGATGAAGCAGGCCGGGATGACGCTCGGCGACATCGACCTGATCGAGGTCAACGAGGCCTTCGCCGCGGTGGTGCTGCGCTATCTGCAGGCATTCGATCTCGATCCCGCCAAGGTCAACGTCAACGGCGGCGCCATCGCCATGGGTCATCCGCTCGGCGCCACCGGCGCGATGCTGCTCGGCATCGCGATCGACGAGCTGGAGCGGCGCGGGCTCGGCACCGCGCTCATCACCCTGTGCATCGGCGCCGGCATGGGCACGGCCACGATCATCGAGCGGGTGTGAGGGCAGGGAGCGGACGATGAGCAATTTCACCCTCGACATCGACGGCGACGGCATCGCGCTCATCACCTGGGACATGCCGGGCCGCTCGATGAACGTCATCGACGCCGGCACCATCGCGGAGCTGTCGGCGCTGGTCGAGCGCGTCGCGTCCGAGAGCGCGATCAAGGGCGCGGTCATCACCTCGGGCAAGGCCGCGTTCTGCGCCGGCGCCGACCTCACGCTGCTGGAATCGCTCGGCCGCACCTATGCCGAGCTCGCCGCCGGCGCCGGGCCGGAGGCCGCCGCCGCGAAACTGTTCGAGGACAGCCGCAAGCTCTCCCAGCTCTACCGGCGCATCGAGACCTGCGGCAAGCCGTGGGTCGCCGCGATCAACGGCACCGCGCTCGGCGGCGGCTTCGAGCTGTGCCTCGCCTGCCATCACCGCGTCGCCGCCGACAATCCGGCGACCCGGGTCGGCCTGCCCGAGATCAAGATCGGCCTGTTTCCCGGTGCCGGCGGCACGCAGCGCGTCGCGCGGATGATGCCGCCGGCCGACTCGCTGCAATTCCTGCTCAAGGGCGACCAGCTCAAGCCCGACCGCGCCAGGGCGATGAAGCTGATCGACGCCGTGGTGCCGGCCGCCGAGCTCGTCGCCAAGGCCAAGGAGTGGATCAAGTCCGGCGGCAAGCCGGTGGCGCCGTGGGACGTGCAGGGCTTCAAATGGCCGGGCGGACCGGTCTATTCCAAGGCGGGGATGATGACGTTCCCGGCCGCGAACGCGATCTACCGCCGCGAGACCTACGACAATTATCCGGCGGCGCGCGCCATACTCCAGGTGGTCTACGAGGGCCTGCAGCTGCCGATCGATCAGGCGCTGACCGTGGAGTCGCGCTGGTTCGCGAAGATCCTGCGCTCGCCGGAAGCCGCGAGCATGATCCGCACGCTGTTCGTGTCGATGCAGGAGCTCAACAAGGGGGCGCGCCGTCCCGCCGGCGTGCCGCCGAGCGCGCTCAAGACCATCGGCGTGGTCGGCGCCGGCTTCATGGGCGCCGGCATCGCCCAGGTCGCGGCGCAGGCCGGCCTCGCGGTGGTGCTGATCGACCGCGATCAGGAGACCGCGGAGAAAGGCAAGGCTGCCTTGCACAAGGCGCTGTCCGACCGGGTCGCCAAGGGCCGGCTCGCCGGCGCCGAGCGTGACGCGCTGCTCGCGCGCATCACGCCGACCGCGGACTATGCGGCCTTGAAGGACTGCGAACTGGTGGTCGAGGCGGTGTTCGAGGATCGCGCGGTCAAGAACGATGTCATCAAGAGGATCGCGGCGGCGGTCGGCGAGGGCGCCGTGCTCGGCTCCAACACCTCGACGCTGCCGATCACCTCGCTCGCCGGCGCGTTCAAGGATCCGGCGCGCTTCGTCGGCATCCATTTCTTCTCGCCGGTCGAGCGCATGCTGCTGGTCGAGGTCATCCTCGGCAAGGAGACCGGCGACAAGGCGCTGGCGACCGCGCTCGATTTCGTGCGTGCGATCAGGAAGACGCCGATCGTGGTCAACGATTCGCGCGGCTTCTACGCCAACCGCTGCGTGCTCGCCTATATCCAGGAAGGCCATCTGATGCTGGCCGAGGGCGTTCCGCCGGCGATGATCGAGAACGTGGCGCGGATGGCCGGCATGCCGGTCGGGCCGCTGTCGCTCAACGACGAGGTCGGCGTCGATCTCGGCCTGAAAATCCTGAAGGCGACCGAGGCCGACCTCGGCGCCAAGGCGGTCGATCCGGCGCAGAAGGCGCTGCTGATCGCGCTGGTCGAGCAGCACGGCCGGCTCGGCCGCAAGAACGGCAAGGGCTTCTACGATTATCCGGCCGGCGGCTCGAAGCGGCTGTGGCCGGGGCTCGCCGATCTGCAGGTGCGGCGGCTGAGCGTCGACGAGATCGATGCGCTCGACGTCACCGAGATCAAGCAGCGCCTGCTCGTCGTGCAGGCGCTCGAAGCCGCGCGCACCTTCGAGGAGAAGGTCGTCACCGACGTGCGCGAGGCCGACGTCGGCTCGATCCTCGGCTTCGGCTTCGCGCCGTTCTCCGGCGGCACACTGTCCCATATCGACATGATGGGCACGACGGCCTTCGTCGCGCTGTGCCGCCGGCTCGAAGCCAGGCATGGCGCGCGCTTCGCGCCGCCGAAGCTGCTGGTCGAGATGGCGAAGACCAACGACAGCTTCTATCGGCGCTTTGCGCCCTCGAAAGCGCCGGCTGCCGCGTGAGACCGTCCGCCCGGATTTTCCCGTCGTTTCCGTGAAGCGACGGCAGCGCGAAGCGACCTGCCTCACCCGCAGAAAGCGGCCGGGCGCCGATCGGGTTGCCCGGCCTTCGCTTCGGCGAAGACGGCCGCGGCTCAGTTGACCGTGAGGCCGATCGACTTGATCAGCGCGCCCCAGCGGTCGGATTCGCTTTTCTGAAACGCGGTGAACTCGGCGATGGTCATCGGCCGCGGCTCGGCGCCGAGCTTGTGCAGGTAATCAACTACATCCGGCGATTTGAGGATGCCGGCCACCGTTTCGTTCAGCTTCTTGGTCACCGCGTCCGGCGTCTTGGCCGGCGCGAACAGGCCGTACCACGCCGAGGCGCGATAGCCCTTGACGCCGGCCTCATCGAGGGTCGGCACGTCGGGGGCAGCCGCCGAGCGACGTTCGCCGGCAAATCCGATGGCCCGCAGCTTGCCCGCCGCGACATGCGGCAGCACCAGCGGCATGTCCGCGAACATCACCTGGACGCGGCCGCTGAGAAGATCGGAGATCGAGCCGGCGCTGCCGCGATAGGGCACGTGGGTCATCTTCACGCCGGTCATGTGCATGAACAGCTCGCCGGCGAGGTGCTGCGATGCGCCGACGCCGCCGGAGGCGAAGTTCAACTCGCCGGGATGCGCCTTGGCATAGGCGATCAGCTCCGGCACCGACTTGATCGGCAGGCTCGGATGCACCACCAGCAGCAGCCCGACCTCGGCCACCAGCGTGATCGGGATGAAGTCCTGCATCGTGTCGTAAGGCATCTTCGCGTAGAGATGCTGATTGACGGCATGGGTGCCGATCGAGCCGACGATCAGCGTGTAGCCGTCCGGCGCGGCCTTGGCCGCCGCGGCGGCGCCGACATTGCCGCCGGCGCCGGTGATGTTTTCAACGACGTTCTCCGGTCCGCCCCACCGTTTGGTGAGCTCGCGCGCGACGAGGCGCGCCATCGCGTCGTTGGACGCGCCCGCGGCGAACGGCACGATGATCTTGATCGGGCCGGACGGATAAGTGTCTGCGCGCGCCGCTCCCGCCGCCAGCGCGGCGAGAACGATCGCGGCGAACCTGCCGATCCATCGTTTCAGCATGGGTGTCTCCTCCTCTGGTTTTATTGATTGTGGCGAGGCCCATCAGTGGGTCCCGTCGAGCACCGCGCCCTGCTCGCGCAGCCTGCCTTGAAGAGCGGGAACGGACAGCTCGCGCACATCGTCATGGCCGGCGGCGATGCACATGGCCGCGGCGGCGCCGGCGGCATGGCCGGTACCCATGCACTGGCCCATCATGCGCGTGGTGCCGTTCGCCACCCGGTCGGTGGAAATGCAGCGGCCGGCGGTCAGCAGGTTCCGGACGTTCTTCGGAATGAGGCAGCCGAACGGGATGTCATAGGAGCCGCCGTCGGCGATCGGGATACGCACCTGGCGCGTGCCGTCCTGATGGATGTCGATGTGGTGCGCGCCCTTGGTGATGACGTCGCGCTGCTTGACGCCCTTGGCCGCCTCGTCGCCGGTGAGCACGTATTCGCCCATCACGCGGCGGGTTTCGCGGATGCCGACGCGGGGCGCCATGCCGGCAAAGGCCGCGTTCTCGAAACCCGGACATTTGCCCTTGAGGAAGTTGACGGTGGTCCAGACCTGCTCCATCAGCCGCGAGACCACGCGGCTGACATCGAGCGCGTTGACGCCGTTGATGTTCTCGGCAATGCGCGTGGCGTTGATGCAGACTTCCTTGCGCGCCTTCGAGGTCGGCATGATCATGATGAGCGCGGTGGGGAACATCTCGCCGCGCTGGATCGCCCCGCCGAGGAACGGGCCGTTGCCGCGGAAGAACACCGTCGGCTGGCCCTGGTCGTAGATCGCCTGGGCCAGTTCCTCGTCGGTCCGGCCGGCACGCACGGCCTCGCTTTCGCCCACGGCGAGCGATGCCGGATTGTCGCGGACGAAGCGCAGGAACGGTTCGTTCTCGACGCCGGACATCCGGAACATCAGCGACAGCGGCTGCAGCTCGCCTTTCGCATCGGACAGTTCGGTGGGCGCGCCGGCCATCGCCGCAACGTCGCCGTCGCCGGACGCGTCGATGAAATATTTGGCGGAGAGCAGGGTGCGCTGGTTCTTGTGGGTCAGGATCACGGATTTGACGACGCCGTCCGCGGTGACGACGTCGCTCACCTGCGTGTAGAGCGCCGGCACGACGCCGTAGCGGTCGAGCACGCGCATGATCGCGATCTTCATGATTTCGGGATCGACGCAGACGTAGCAGATGAGACGGAAATCATGGAGCGGCCCGATGAACGCATCCATCTTCCGGCACTCCTCGAAGATCTCGTCGGCGACGCCGCGCACCACCCATTCGCCGCGGCCGTTGAGCACGCCGTCGATCGACATGCCGCTCAGCAGTTCGCCGCCGAAAATCGGGCCAGCCTCCACCAGGATGGTGCGGGACCCGCTCTTGGCCGCGGCGATGGCCGCCGCGATCCCGGCGGCGCCTCCGCCAATGACCGCGACGTCGAAGTTCAGATAGTTGAGCGACATGGTTGCCTCGTCAGGGGGAGCGAAAGGAAGGATGAAAGTCCGTATTGCGGACTTCTCTGATCCGGCCTACAGCATAGGAGCCGCAAATTTCCTCGTTCAAGCAATTGCGGCGCGCGCGCCAAAATTCAGTGGTCCGCAATATGGACATCCGGGCAGGCATGGACGTCCCGAAGGTTTACGCCCCGCGCTCCGGCGCCGACGCGCCCGGCACCCAGAGCCTCAGCCGGGCGGCGGCGCTGTTGCGGGTGATCGCGACGCGCAATTCGGTGGGCTTGCGGCTGTCGGAACTGGTCACCGCCACCGGACTGGAGCGCCCGACGGTGCGGCGTTTGCTGCAGGGGCTCATGCGCGAAGGATTTGTCCGGCAGGCCGCGACCACGCGGCGCTATTTCCTCGGCCGCGCGCTGTTCGAGCTCGGTCTCGCCGCCTCGCCGGAATTCGACGTGCGCGGCATATGCGCTCCCTCGCTGGAGCGGATCGCTGCGCGCACCGGCGACACGACCTTTCTCACCATGCGCAGCGCCTTCGATTCCGTCTGCATCGATCGCTATGAAGGGTCATATCCGATCCGCACGCTGACGGTGGAGATCGGCGCGCGCCGCGCGCTCGGCTCGACCGCGGGCGGGCTGGCGCTGCTGGCGAAGCTCAGCGACGCCGAGATCGAGACCATCATCACCGCGAACGCGCAGCGGCTGAGCCGCTACGGCGCGCTGGACGCGGCGAAGCTGCGGATGATGGTGCGGCGCGCCCGCAAGCTGGGCTATGCGCTCAACCGCAACGACATCATCGACGGCGTGACCGGCGTCGGCGTCGCGCTGGAGGGACGTCCGGACCTGCCGGACCTGGCGCTCGGCGTCGCCGCGATTTCCTCCCGCCTCGACGAGAAGCGCCAGAAGGACGCCGTCGAGGTGATGCGCGCGGAAGCGGCTGTGATTGCCGAGCGGCTGGCGCACTGGAGCGAGATGTCACACCGGCCAGGCTGACGCCTTGTCGCGTCGCGCAGCCTGCGTGACGGACCCAAGCCGCCGCGCGCCAAGCCGCCGCGCACTAAGCCGCCGCGCGACAAGACGCGGCGGCTTGAAGTGCCGATCCAGCGGCAAGTGCCGACCGCCGATGCTTCCCCTGAAAGGGGTTGCTAGGCCGCCTTCAGCAGTCCTTCGGCCTGCATCGCTTCCTTCACCTTGGGTCGCGCGGCGACGCGGTCGAGATAGGCGGTCAAATTGGGAAACTGCGCGATATCGAGATGGTGGAATTTGCGCCAGTTCATGATCGTGAACAGATAGGCGTCGGCGGCGCTGAAGTCCTTGCCGAGCAGGTAGTCCTTGCCGGCGAGCGCCTTGTCGAGATAGACGAACTGGCGCATCAGGTTGGCCTTGGCGATGGTCTTGAACTCCGTCGGCGTGTCGGGCCGAAACAGCGGCGCGAACGTCTTGTGCAGCTCGCTGGTAATGTAGTTGAGCCATTCCTGCAGGCGCAGGCGGGCCCGGCTGCCGGCGGCGGGCGCGAGCTTCGTGTTGCCGGCGGTGTCGGCGACGAACTGCACGATCACCGGACCTTCCGTCAGCACGTCGCCGTCGTCGAGCACGAGCGCGGGCACCTGGCCCTTCGGATTGACGGCGAAGTAGTCGCCGCCGTCGGCAAGCTTCTTGGTCTTGACATCGACGCGCACCAGGTCGAACGGCAGCCCGGCTTCGCGCAGCACGATATGAGGCGACAGCGAGCAGGCGCCCGGCGAATAGTAAAGCTTCATGGAGAGCTCCAAGAGATTACAGCTGGGAAGCCGTCCATGCCGCGCGCCATGCTCCGGCGCAAGCCGGCAGCCGCTCCGCTCACCGCGATGTGAGCGCCGGCGGTGCCGTCACACCACCACGGTCAGCCGTTTCGCGGCGCGGGTGACGCCGGTGTAGAGCCAGCGCTCGCGGCTGTCCGGGAACGCGAAGCTCTCATCGAACAGCACCACGTCGTCCCATTGCGAGCCCTGCGCCTTGTGCACGGTGAGCACATAGCCGTAATCGAATTCGTCATAGGGCTTGCGCCGTGCCCAATCGAGCGTCTCGATGCCGCCGGAGAAGCATTCCGGCCGCACCGAGACCTTGACGCCGCGCGTCGCGGTGTCGTCGTCGGGCATGAGCCGCATCGTCATGATGCCGCTGGCGCGGCCGCTGCGCTCCTTCACCGTCCATAAGGCGCCGTTGAACAGGCCCTTCTTGCGGTTGTTGCGCAGGCAGACCAGCTTGTCGCCGGCGGCCGGCAGCGTGCCCTCGAAGCCGCGGCGCTCGCGCATGCGCTGGTTGTAGGCGCGACGCGTCGCATTGCGGCCGACCAGCACCTGGTCGGCGTCGAGCACGCGCTGCGGATCGAGCCTCGCCTTCTCGACCACCTGGGTATCACCGTAATCGCCGGGCGCGAGCGCGCGGCCTTCGCGGATGTCCATCGACAGCCGCACGATCGGATTGTCCCGGGCCTGGCGATGCACCTCGGTCAGCATCGCGTCGGGCGGCTGCTCGGTGAAGAAGCCGGCGCCGGAGCCGCTGCCGTTCTGGATCGGAGGGAGCTGCGCCGGATCGCCGAGCACCAGGATCGGCACGCCGAACGACATCAGGTCGCGGCCGAGCTCGTGATCGACCATCGAGCATTCGTCGATGATGAGCAGATCGGCTTTCGACGCCGGCGCTTCCTCCCACAGATCGAAGCTCGGCACCTCGTCGCCGCTCTCGCGGGCGCGATAGATCAGCGAGTGGATGGTGGACGCCTTGTAGCAGCCCTTGCTGCGCATCACCGAGGCGGCCTTGCCGGTGAAGGCCGCGAACATCGCGGTGCCGTCGATGCCGTCGGCGACGTGACGCGCCAGCGTGGTTTTGCCGGTGCCGGCATAGCCGAACAGCCGGAACACCTGCGGCGTGCCATTGCGGCCGGGCTTGGCCTTGAGCCAGGCAGCGACCGCCTTCAGCGCGGCATCCTGATGTGGCGAGAACTCGGGCATCGCGGCGTCCCTAGCATGAAAAGAACAAAAAAGGAACAGGGGGCGCTCCGCCACCGCGCCTAAACCTGATGCAAACGAGCAAAAATTCGTCTGCCGTCAATACATTGCCCTTTGCGAATGACCATGCTTAAGGTCGCAACCTTTCGGCTGTGGAACCTGCTATGGCTCGCGACCAAATCGACATGACGCCGATCGGATCGCGCGACGAGCTCGTCGCCTGGTTCGAGCAGGGCAGCAAGCCGAAGAGCCAGTTCCGGGTCGGCACCGAGCACGAGAAATTCGCCTTCACGATCAAGGGTCGCCGGCCGGTTCCCTATGAGGGCCCGCGCGGCATCCGCGCGCTGCTCGACGGCATGCAGGGCCTGCTCGGCTGGGAGCCGATCATGGAAGGCGACAACATCATCGGCATGTTCGACGTCACCGGCGGCGGCGCGATCTCGCTCGAGCCGGGCGGCCAGTTCGAGCTGTCCGGCGCGCCGCTCGAGACCGTGCACCAGACCCATATCGAGCTGATGGCGCATCTCGCCCAGCTCCGCGAGGTGGCGGCCCCGCTCGGCATCGGCTTCCTCGGCATCGGCATGACCCCGGACTGGACCCGCGAGGACATGCCGCGCATGCCGAAGGGCCGCTACCGCATCATGACCGCCTACATGCCGAAGGTCGGCAGGCTCGGCGTCGACATGATGTATCGCACCTGCACGGTGCAGACCAACCACGACTTCTCCTCCGAAGCCGATATGGTGATGAAGCTGCGCGTCGCGCTCGCGTTGCAGCCGGTCGGCACCGCGCTGTTCGCCAATTCGCCGTTCACCGAAGGCAAGCCGAACGGCTATCTGTCGTTCCGCTCCCATATCTGGACCGACACCGATCCGGCGCGCTCCGGCATGCTGCCGTTCGCGTTCGAGGACGGCATGGGCTTCGAGCGCTATGTCGATTACGCGCTCGACGTGCCGATGTATTTCATCAAGCGCGGCGACCGCTATATCGACGTTTCGGGAAAATCGTTCCGCGACTTCTTTGCCGGCCGGCTCGAAGGCTTCGAGGGCGAGCGTCCGACCATCTCCGATTGGGCCAATCATCTCAGCACGATCTTCCCGGAGGTGCGGCTCAAGCGCTATCTGGAGATGCGCGGCTCCGACAGCGGGCCGTGGCGGCGGCTGTCGTCGCTCGCGGCGCTGTGGTGCGGCGTGCTCTACGACGACGCCTCGCTCGCCGCCGCCTGGGACCTGGTCAAGGACTGGAGCGCGGCGGAGCGGCAGAAGCTGCGCGATGACGTGCCGCGGCTCGGCTTCGCCGCGACGATCCGCAACCGCACGCTGTTCGAGGTCGCCGGCGATGTTCTGGGGCTGGCGCGCGCCGGGCTCGTGCGCCGCAAGCGGCTCGACGCCAGCGGCCAGGACGAGACCCGCTATCTCGAGCCGCTCGAGGACCTGCACGCGCGCGGCATCACGCCGGCCGAGGAGATGCTGCAGAAATTCAACGGCGAGTGGAACGGCTCGACCGATCCGATCTATCACGACTACGCCTACTGAGGTTGCAGGCTGCGATGGCCAGGGGCACGCCAGCGACGCTGGTGCTGGAAAAAGCCGGCGTCGCCTTCACGCTGCACGAATATGACTATGACCCGCAGGCTGACCGCATCGGCCTGCAGGCGGCGCAGGCGCTCGGCGTGACGCCGGCGCGACTCATCAAGACGCTGATGGCGAAGACCGGCGGGCAGGTGGTGTGCGTGCTGGCGCCGTCCGACCGCGAGATCAGCCTGAAGAAGCTCGCCGCCGCGGCCGGCGCCAAGGATGCCGCCATGCTGCCGCCGGCCGAGGCCGAACGCTTCACCGGCTATCGCGTCGGCGGCATCTCGCCGTTCGGCCAGAAGAAGACGGCGCGGGTGTTCATCGAGGCCGGCGTGCTCGCGCACGACACCGTGCTGCTCAACGGCGGCCGGCGCGGCCTGCAGGTCGAGCTGGCGCCCGCCGACCTGGTGCGGCTGCTCGACGCCACGCCGGCGGAGCTGTGAGCCGTCTGCCGCCTATTCCGCCGCCTGCGTCGTCTCCGACAGGTTGTCGAGCGAGGAGATGATGTGCTCGGCCAGCGCCTCGGCGAGCTGCGAGCTCTCGCGCGGATTGCGCACCAGGCCGATGCGGCAGGACGGCAGTTCGGGAAAGCCTTCCGCCGCGGTGAGCACGCGCATGCCCGGCCGCAGCCCGGATTCCGCCAGCACCGATACGGCGAGGCCGGACAGCACCGCGGCCGCGACCGCGCCGGCATTCGAACTGCTGTAGAGGATGCGGTAGGGCTTGCCGATGGTTTCGAGCTGCTCGATCGCGATGCGCCGCCACGCGCAGCTCGGCCGGCCGAGCGCGAGCGGCAGCGGCGTCTCGGCATGGGTCGGGTGCCGGTTGGACGTCACCCACAGCAGCCGCTCGCGACGGAAGGTCTCGGCCACGCGGCGCGCGGCATCGCAATTGGTGACGATGGCGAGATCGAGCTCGCCGGCATCGACGCGGTCGAGCAGGTCGATCGACGGCTCGCACATCACCGAGAGTTCGACGCCGGGATAGGCGCGCGAGAACCGCGCCATGATCTCCGGCAGATAGCGGTCGGCATAGTCATCGGGAACGCCAAGACGAACGCGGCCGGACAGTCCCTTGCCGGAAAACGCGGCGATGGTCTCCATGTTGAGCTTGACCATGCGGCGCGCGTAATCGAGCAGCCGCTGGCCGTCCTCGGTGAGCTTCGAGGCGCGGCCGTCGCGCGTGAAGATCGGCCGCTCCAGCCGCTCCTCGAGCCGCTTCATCTGCATCGACACGGCGGACTGCGTCTTGTTCACCACCTCGGCGGCGCGGGTGAAGCTGCCGGTCTCCGAGATGGCGATGAAAGTTCGAAGCTGGTCGATGTCGATGAGGGGAGTCATGACGATAATCCTGGCAGCCGGCAGGCCGGCGATTTCATCATCAATGTTTATTGGTCAGATTAAAAACATTCGTTTCTCTAATCAATAGCGATTGGGCATACTGCCCGCGTAACGGCACATCGAATGGGCTTTTCGGGTGGAGCGGCGCGTCGGCGCCGGATTCCATCGGCGCGGGTCCATTGCCCGGCAGTCCGCCGAGGGCAGCCGTCGAGAGAGGAGGCCACCATGACCATCTCCAGCCTCAAGAGCGGGAAGCTCTCCGGCATCGGATTTCCGGTCGCCGTGGCGGTGCCGGCGCGGGCGCTGCTCGTCGTGGTCGCGACCATCGTGCGCGCCGTCAAGCTTTTGGTCCGCGGCGTGCAGCATCGCCGCGAAGCCGCGGCGCTGGCGCATCTCGACGCGCATATGCTGGCGGATATCGGCCTGACGCGCTCGGACCTGCGCGACGCCGCGGCGCAGCCGCTGTGGGATGATCCGACGACGCTGCTGCGCGCCCGGGCGCTCGAGCGGCGGCTGCGCCGGCACCGCGTGGCGCATGGCTTCGGCGACGATCCGCCGCCGCGCACGCCGGAGGCTTAATCCGCCGACCCGCGGCCGCGCCGCTCCGCCGCCCACAGCGCGATCACGAACGGCGCCAGCCAGGCCACGCGCGCGCCGTAGCGGTCGTGCGGATTGGACAGCGGCCCGAGAATGCAGGCATTGGCCACGATCGCGAGCGCGACCATGGCAGCGAGCCGGTCGAGATCGGTGAGGCGGCGGCGCCGCGCCGCAGTCACAAGCGCCGCGGCCAGCAGCGCCATCGCCGCGAGCGCGACGGGCACATGCATCCGGTTGATCGCCTCGAACCGCAGCTCGCCGTGCTGCTGGCGCGCCGCGCGCATCGCCGGCACGTTCCACGGCGTGTGATCCTCGATCATGCCGTAGGTGTGCCAGATCGAATTGAGCACGCCTTCGCCGCTGCGCACGCTGACGAGCTGGCGCGCCGCGGCGATCACGGCGGTCTTGACGTGCAGCCAGGGATATTCGGCAAGGCTCTCCAGCACGATGCGGCGCATCTCCTCGCCGAGGCCGTCGAAGCGGCCGAGCTTGTTGAAGATCTCGTGGCCCCACAGGAACAGGTCGGCATTGCGCGGCAGCTCGTGACGATAGGGGCAGAGCCGGAGCTGCGGGTTCGGACAGTGCCGGTCGAGATAGGCATTGACGATGCCGTCCTCGAGCAGGCGGCCGAACACGATGCCGTAGCCGCCCGGCGTCCAGGCGATGCGCTTGGCGATCACCGCATTCGCCGACAGCAGCATCGCGAGCCCGAGCAGCAGCGCGATGGTGACGCGCGGCACCGCCGCGCGCTCGACGAGCTGCGGCCATAGCAGCGAGGCCGCCGTCACCGCGATGCCGAGCGCGATCATCAGCAGCAGCGTGGCGCTGTGCGTGGCCGCCGCAAAGGCGATCAGCACGATCAGGCCGGCGCGCTCGCGGCGGCTCACGACGCCGGCCTTGAACACCAGGAGATGCAGCGCCAGCACCGCCAGCCCGACGAAGATATCGGTGAGCAGCACGCTCGCGATCCAGGGCAGGGTGGTGACCACCGCCAGCGCCGCGAACACGGCGAGCCGCGGCAGGGGACTGCGCAGCCCGTGCGCACGCATGGTCAGCATCAGCACCCAGACCGTCAGCGCCGCCTGCAGCAGCACCACCGGCCAGAAGTCGAGCAGCGAGCCGATATTGAGCAGCAGCCCATAGGGTGCCGGACGGCTCGGCACCAGATAGCCCTCGTACCAGCGCGCGAGATAGCCGCCGGTATCGTATTGGAGCAGCGGGAAACGGTTCCAGAGCGCCGGCAGCGCCATCAGCAGCGTGGCGGTGCCCGCGACCGCAAGATCGGCGGCACGGGCGCCGAGGCCGAGGCGTCCGATTGTGAATTTCAGCGCGGTGTCCTGCATCGCCTCTCGCTTCGCTGCGCCGCCTTCTCTAACATGCCGCACGATGCCACAGGGGGCCTCAAACCAGGGTCGTCATCGATGAGGTTCCTGCTCGTTCTGCTGTGTGCACTGATCTGCGCAGGGGCGGGGGGATTTGCGCAAGCCCAGACCGGATTTGACCGGCGCGGCGGCGACTATGCAAGCTTCGCGGTGCGTTCCGGCGATCCCGCGGTCTGCGCGGCGCGCTGCGAGCGCGACAGGAATTGCCGGGCCTGGAGCTTCTCCTATCCGCGCACCGTGGCCGTGCAGGCGATGTGCTTCCTCAAGAAGGAGGTGCCGCCCCGCACCGAGGACAAATGCTGCTCGTCCGGGGTCAAGGGCGCCGGCGTGATCGAGCCGCGCACCGGGCCCGAGGAGTTCTCGACCGACCGGGTCGGCGGCGACTACCGCAATTTCGAGCTCGCGACCAATCCCTCCGCGGAAGCGTGCCGGACAGCCTGCGAAGGCGAGCGGCGCTGCCGCGCCTGGACCTATCTGCGGCCCGGCTACGGCACGGCCACGGCGCGCTGCTTCCTCAAGGAGCGGGTGACGCGGCCGCGGTCGCGGCCGTGCTGTATCTCCGGCGTGGTGCGCTGAGGCGACGGCGCGTCAGGCGGTGCCGCCGACCGTGATGCGGTCCATGCGCAGCGAGGGCTGGCCGACGCCGACCGGCACGCCCTGGCCGTTCTTGCCGCAGGTGCCGATGCCGGGATCGAGCGCGAAGTCGTTGCCGATCATGCTGATGCGGTGCAGGTCGGTCGGACCGTTCCCGATCAGCATCGCGCCTTTCACCGGCGCGGTGACCTTGCCGTTCTCGATCTTGTAGGCCTCGGTGCACTGGAACACGTATTTGCCCGAGGTGATGTCGACCTGGCCGCCGCCGAAATTGACGGCATAGAGGCCGTTCTTCACCGAGGCGATGATCTCCTCGCGGGTCTTGTCGCCGGCCAGCATGTAGGTGTTGGTCATGCGCGGCATCGGCACATGGGCGTGGCTCTCGCGCCGGCCGTTGCCGGTCGGCGTCATGCCCATCAGCCGCGCGTTCTGGCGGTCCTGCATGTAGCCGACCAGGACGCCGTCCTCGATCAGCACGGTGCGGGCCGTCGGCGTGCCCTCGTCGTCGATCGACAGCGAGCCGCGGCGGGCGGCGATGGTGCCGTCGTCGACCACGGTGACGCCCTTGGCCGCGACCTGCTGGCCCATCAGGCCGGCGAAGGCCGAGGTCTTCTTGCGGTTGAAATCGCCTTCGAGGCCGTGGCCGACCGCCTCGTGCAGCATCACGCCGGGCCAGCCGGGGCCGAGCACTACGTCCATCTCGCCGGCGGGCGCCGGCACGGCCTCGAGATTGGTGAGCGCCTGACGCACCGCTTCGTCGGCCGCGTTCTGCCACGCATTGCTGTCGAGGAAGCGGTCGTAGGCCTCGCGGCCGCCATAGCCGTGGCTGCCGGTCTCCTGCCGGGTGCCGTCGCCGACCACCACGGAGACGCTGAGCCGCACCAGCGGGCGGATGTCGCGATAGGTCGCGCCGTCCGGCCGCAGGATCTCGACCACCTGCCAGGTGGCGGCGAGGCTCGCCGTCACCTGCCGCACCCGCGGGTCCCTGGCGCGGGCATAGGCGTCGATGGTCTCGAGCAGCTTGACCTTGGCGTCGAAGCCGGGCGCGCCGAGCGGGTTGTCGTCGCCGTAGAGTTTGCGGTTGGTGCGCGGCGGCGGCGCCGCGAAGCTGCCGGCATAGCCGCCCTTGACCGCGCGCACCGCATCGGCGGCGCGCGCCAGCGCCGCCTCCGACAGGTCGGAGGCATGGGCATAGCCGACCGCCTCGTCCTTGACCGCGCGCAGCCCGAAACCCTGCGCGGTGTCGTAGGTCGCCTGCTTGAGGCGGCCGTTGTCGAACGCCAGCATCTCGGCCTGGCGATATTCGAGGAACAACTCGCCGTCGTCGGCGCCGTCGAGGCCGCGGGCGACGATGGTGTTGACCTTGCCGCGGTCGAGGCCGGCGCGATCCAGCAGGGGCGCATTGGGATTCATGAAAAAGCTCCGTCAGGTCCGGCGCTTAACCTAGGCATTCGCGCGCCTTTCGCACAGGGCCGGCGAGCGGAGGCCGGCGCTTTCGGCCTGAAAACATTTTCGCTGCACGGGTTCCCGCGCGCTGGCGTTCCCATACCGGACTGCTAGCATTGCCGCCGGGGTTAGGGAGGACGGCAAATGCGCTTGTATCGCAGGCGGCTGTTACCGCTGTGGCTTCTGCTCATCCTGTCTGTCGGTCCGGTTCACGCACAGCAAGGCACGCAGGCTGTGCCCGCGCAGGCCGTGCCCACGCAGGTTGTACCATTGCAGCTCGGCGATGCGGTGGTGACCGGGTTCTCCGGAATCCGCGCGCCGCGCAGCCCGCTTCCCGCCGGCAAATCCGCCGCCGATCTTACCGTCATCGATGCGGACGGGCCGGCGGCGCGGATCGTGACGCTGTCGCATCCCGGCGCAGTGTGGGACGGCCGGCTGCTGGCGGCGCCGAAGCCGTTCAGCGTCGCGGCCAGGGATGTCGGGCAGGTGTTCGGCGTCGCGCTCGACGACCAGGACCCGCCGAACATCTATCTCGCCGCGACCTCGCAATTCGGTCTCGCCATCGTGCGCCGCGCGCGCGACGGATCGGTCGTGCGGCTGAAGCAGGGCGGTCCCGGCGCCGGCTGGATGCAGGGGCAGTTCGGGCTCGACCTGCAGGGCGGCCCCGGCGCGATCTACAAGATCGACGGCCGCACCGGCGCGCCGGCGCTGTTCGCCAATGTCACGCTCGACGGCGTGCCCAATCCCGGCCCCGCGCTCGGCAGCCTCGCCTACGACGCCGCGCACCGGCAGTTGTTCGTGTCGGACCTCTACACCGGCATGATCCACCGCTTCGATCTCGACGGGCGCGAGCTGGGCCGGTTCGATCATGGCGTCGCCGGACGGCAGGCCGCGCAGCTTGCGCCGGCGCCGTTCGATGCCGCGAACCGGCCGAACATCGGCAACGAGCGTTTCAACAGCGAACGGCCGGAGAGCTGGGGCTATGCCGCCGCGGCGCGGCAGGTGTGGGGCCTCGCCGTCCATCAGGGCCGGCTGTTCTATTCCGTCGCTTCGGGACCGCAGATCTGGTCGGTCGGCATCGCGCGCGACGGCGGCTTTGCCGACGACCCGCGCCTGGAACTCGACGTGCCGCCGCAGGCCGGTGCGCTGCCGGTGTCCGACATCGCGTTCTCGCAGCAGGGCGCGATGATCCTGGCGCAGCGTGCGCCGGTCGCGGGCGCCTACGACTTCGCGGCGCTGACCCGGCCGGCCGAGCCGCGGGTGTTCCGCGTCTGGCCGAAGCGGCCGGACGATCCGCCGTCGCCGGGGCGCTGGAAGCCGGCGCCGGAAGAATATGCGGTCGGCTTCGCTGGCGATTTCCGCAACACCAATGGCGGCGTCGCGCTCGGCTACGGCTACGATGCCGGCGGCAGGCTCGCCGCCAATGCCTGCGAGTTCTCGCTGTGGACCACCGGGCAGAGCCTGCGCCAGCGCGAGGCGCTGCGCGAGCGGTTGCGGCCGGGCGGCGAGTTCGCCGTCCACGGTCTTGCCGGCATGCCGTCAGGTCCGGTGCGGCCGTTCAACGAGCCGCCGTGGACGAGTTCTTTCATCGACTATGACGATGCGTTCGGCGATCCGCGCGCGCTCGGCCACATGGGCGGCGTGCGCATCTACGGCAGACCGTGCGCGCCGCCGGCGGTTTACAGCGGTCCGGGCTATCCGGCGAGCCCGCCGTTCCTCTATCCGCCGGTGACGGTCGTCGACAGCGGCTGCCGCGGTCCCGACTGCAAGCCGGGCACGCCGGTCGATCTCGGCATCGAGAAGACCGGCGGCACCACGCCGGTGCAGGAACCATATTATTCCTTCACGCTGACCATCACCAATCACGGCGCGCCGTTCTCCGGCGGCAACGTGATCTCGGTCTCCGACGTGCTGCCGGCCAACATGGCGTTCACCGGCATCTCGGCGGTGCCGGCGGCCGACTGGTCGTGTCCCGCCTCGGTGCCGGCCGGCGGCACGATGACCTGCAATTACATCGGCAGCGGGCCGGCCGGCGTCGGCGTGATCGGCACCATCACCATTAATGCGACGCTCGGCGGCTCCGCGCCCTATCCGCCGGTGACGAACTGCGCGACGGTCGGGCTGCGGCCGGGCTCCGGCTTCACCGATACCGACGCCGGCAACGACCGCTCCTGCGTCACGGTGAAGAAACCGGAGCAGCTCGGCGAACTCATCGTCGTCAAGAAGGTCGTCAACAACGGTCCGCTACCGCTGCCGAGTCTCACCTTCCCGGTCGCGGTGACCTGCGGCACCTTCAGCCACAGCTTCAATCTCGTCGACAACGTGCCGCAGTCGGTCGGCGGCGTGCCGCTCAATACCGATTGCAACGCGATGGAAACGCCGCCGTCCCCGCCGGCCGGGCTCTGTCCGCCCTCGGCGACGGCGACATGGCTGCCGCCGTCGGTTGCGCCGTCGAATCCGTTCCAGTTGAGCGGCATCACCTTGACGGTCACGGTCACCAACACGTTCGAATGCAAGCCCAGCGGCGGCGACGGCGGCACGCTGCAGGTCGTCAAGACAGTGACGAACCAGACCGAAGCGGACCTGAGCAGTGTCACCTTCCCGGCGACCGCGACCTGCGGCGGCGCGGCGACATCGCTCAACCTGACGACGGCGTCGCCGCAGACGGTGGCCAATCTGGCGGCCGGCACGGTGTGCTCGGTCGCGGAAACCCTGCCGCCGCCGCCATCGACAGGCTGCGTGACCGGCCTTTATCCCGCCTGGGAGCCGGCGACAGTTAGCCCCGCGACGGTGACAATCGCTGCGGGCGGGACGGCGACCGTCACCGTCGCCAACAGTCTGCGATGCGAGCGCGGCGGCTATATCGCCGTGACCAAGAACGTCATCAACAACACCCAGGCCGATGTGAGCGGGCTGAGTTTCCCGGTCACGATGAGTTGTGCGGGGGGCGGCTCGCCGTTTCAGCGCAACGTCACGCTGACGGCAGGCAGCACCGAACTCCTTCACAATATGGGAATCGGAAACACCTGCACGCCGTCCGAAACGCTGCCGCCTGCGCCGACCGGCGGCTGCCCGGCCGGTCAGTCGCCGGCCTGGGGCGCTCCGGTCTACTCGCCGGCCACCGTGACCTCGGTCGCCGGCGCCGGGCCGACTTTGACGGTCCAGAACACCCTGAGCTGCGCGCCTACGAAATCGACGCTGTTGCCGCCTCCGGTCAAACCGCCCGTCACCTTGAAATGCCCGAAGCCGCAAGTCCCCGACCGCGAGGGCAAGGCCTGCGTCTGTCCGGGCGGCCAGCAGAAGCGCGGCGCGCGTTGCGTGACGCCGGTCACCTGCCACGCGCCGGCGCGGCTCAACCGGGCGGGCAACGGCTGCGTCTGCCCGGAGGGCATGCAGTTGCGCGGCCGCTCATGCGTCGAGCGCCCGCGGCGCGGGCCTTCGGTCGAGGATCAGATCATCCGCGGCCTGCCCGGCGTGCTGGTGCCGCGCATCGGCGGGGGCGGTGGTGGAGGCGGCGGTCGTCAGGGCGGCGGCGCAGTTGGCGGGGGCGGAGGCGGCGGCCGGAAATAACCGGCCGGGCTGACGGCAGCTCACCTTCGCGCCGGCGTCCGTCGCCGGCGCGGCGGCCCGTCACGGCAGCTTGTCGTAGCCCTCGGCGAAGCCTTTGAGGCTTAGCGGGAAGCCGATGCCTTCCTCAGGCGTCTGGAAGATGATGAAGGTGGCGGTGTTGCCTGCGCGCAGCCGCTTCATCAGCGCATCATCCATGATGACCTCGGCGATGCAGCCATTGGGCAGGCAGCGCACAAAGCCGGCGCGGCCGACATCGGTGTTGTCGATCTTGAGGCCGAGCCCGCTCGGCAACAGCACGCTGAGCGGCGCGACCACGCGCAGCATGCTGCTCTTGTGGTCGGCGGTCTTGAGTACCAGGACGGTCAGCGAGACATTGGCCCGGTTCTCGTCGACCACAGTCTGCATCAGCGCGCATTGCTCGTTCTGGGCGCCGGGCGGCGTATCGCACCGAATCTGCCATTCCTGATGAACCGAACGAACCGCGCCCTGCGCCAGGGCGGCGTCCGGGGCGGCGAGCGACAGGGCTGCGAGCGCCCCCGCGGTCGCTGCTTGCAACAGATGCTGACGGAAAATGCCCATCGGCTGGCCTCGAATCCTGCGTCGCCCCGCGGTCTTGCTCGTTTGGGACCATGGCAGGGCGACCATGTCAAGCAAGCATGGCTTCCTTCGAAAACAGCATGATAAGGCGGTCTGCGGCGCGGTCCGAGGGGCCTAGCAGCCGCTCTTCGGGGCTCGCCACGGGGTGTCCACAATCAAAGACTCTTCGCCGCATTAGACCTGTAACAAGGTGCATTGCGGGGGCGCTGGAATTGTGGTTTGAGAGGCCGGGATTCCCCCTGTCCCGCCGCATGTCCGCTCACCGCCACGCCCGTGGCCAATGCGTGTCAGCGGGGCCGAACCGTACCAGCAACGTGCGGGACGCCGGGGCCGGCCGACAATGGATGCGCGGCCGGATTCGAAGGAGCGAGCACGACAATGCGGTTGTTTCAGCGATTGATCGGTTTCTCGGTCGCACTCTCGGCCATCCTTGCGGGCGGCGCCGCGGCGCTCGCCGGCACCGGCCAGCCCAGCGCCTGGCAGCTCGGGCTGCAGGGCTCGGCCACGCCGGTGATGGACGACATCATCTGGTTCCACGACTACCTGCTGTGGCTGATCGCGGCGATCGTGGTGTTCGTGCTGGTGCTGCTGATCGTGGTCATGGTCAAGTACAATTCCCGCGCCAATCCGGTGCCCTCACGCACCACCCACAACACCGCGATCGAGGTGCTGTGGACCGTGGTGCCGGTGCTGATCCTGACCGCGGTGGCGGTGCCGTCGTTCCGCCTGCTGTTCCTGCAGCTTCAGGTGCCGCCGGCCGACGTCACGGTCAAGGCGACCGGCAAGCAGTGGTTCTGGAGCTACGCCTATCCTGATGCCAAGTTCGAATACGATTCGCTGATGGTCGCGGACAAGGACCTCAAGCCGAACCAGCCGCGCCTGCTCACGGTTGACAACGAGCTGGTGGTGCCGGTCAACAAGGTGGTGCGCGTGCTGACCACCGGCGCCGACGTCATCCATGCCTTTGCCGTGCCATCGTTCGGCATCAAGATCGACGCCATCCCCGGGCGGCTGAACGAGACCTGGTTCAAGGCGACCCGCGAGGGCGTGTATTACGGCCAGTGCTCGGAGCTGTGCGGCAAGGACCACGCCTTCATGCCGATCGCGGTGCGCGTGGTCAGCGACAGCGAATACGCCGCCTGGCTCGAAGAGGCGAAGAAGAAGTTCGCCGCGACCGACACGCTGCAGAAGACCGCGCAAGTGTCGCGCGCGGTCGCAGAGTAACGACAAGATAAACGGCTGAGGACCTGAGATGGCTACAGCAACCCACGCCCACGACGCCCCCCACGCGCACGGCCATCCGACCGGCTGGCGCCGCTACCTCTATTCGACCAACCACAAGGACATCGGCACGATGTACCTGGTGTTTGCGATGATGGCGGGCGTGGTCGGCGGCGTGCTGTCGATCGCGATGCGCGCCGAGCTGATGCATCCCGGCATGCAGGTGTTCTCGGAGGCGCATGCCTTCAACGTCTTCACCACCGCGCACGGCCTCATCATGATCTTCTTCATGGTGATGCCGGCGATGATCGGCGGTTTCGGCAACTGGTTCGTGCCGCTGATGATCGGCGCGCCGGACATGGCGTTCCCGCGCATGAACAACATCTCGTTCTGGCTGTTGCCGGCCTCGTTCGCGCTGCTGATCATCTCGATGTTCGTCGAGGGCGAGCCGGGCTCGCCCGGCGTCGGCGGCGGCTGGACGCTCTATGCGCCGCTGTCCACCAGCGGCCATCCCGGCCCGGCGGTCGACTTCGCGATCCTGTCGCTGCACCTTGCCGGCGCCTCCTCGATCCTCGGCGCCATCAACTTCATCACCACCATCTTCAACATGCGCGCGCCCGGCATGACGCTGCACAAGATGCCACTGTTCGTGTGGTCGGTGCTGGTGACGGTGTTCCTGCTGCTGTTGTCGCTGCCGGTGCTGGCCGGTGCGATCACCATGCTGCTCACCGACCGCAATTTCGGCACCACCTTCTTCGCCGGCGAGAACGGCGGCGACCCGGTCCTCTACCAGCACCTGTTCTGGTTCTTCGGCCATCCCGAGGTCTACATCCTGATCCTGCCCGGCTTCGGCATGATCAGCCAGATCGTCGCCACCTTCTCCAAGAAGCCGGTGTTCGGCTATCTCGGCATGGCCTATGCGATGGTCGCGATCGGTGGCATCGGCTTCGTGGTGTGGGCGCACCACATGTACACGGTCGGCATGTCGACCGGCGCGCAGGCCTATTTCGTCGCCGCCACCATGGTGATCGCGGTGCCGACCGGCGTGAAGATCTTCTCCTGGGTCGCCACCATGTGGGGCGGCTCGATCGAATTCCGTGCGCCCATGGTATGGGCGATCGGCTTCATCTTCCTGTTCACGATCGGCGGCGTCACCGGCGTGGTGCTCGCCAATGCCGGCGTCGACCGCGTGCTGCAGGACACCTATTACGTCGTCGCGCACTTCCACTATGTGCTGTCGCTCGGCGCCGTGTTCGCGATCTTCGCCGGCTGGTACTACTGGTTCCCGAAGATGAGCGGCTACATGTACAACGAGACCATCGCCAAGCTGCACTTCTGGGTCACCTTCGTCGGCGTCAACCTGGTGTTCTTCCCGCAGCACTTCCTCGGTCTCGCCGGCATGCCGCGCCGCTATGTCGACTATCCGGATGCGTTCGCCGGCTGGAACCTGGTGTCGTCCTACGGCTCCTACATCTCCGGAGTCGGCCTGCTGATCTTCTTCTTCGGCATCGCCGAGGCTTTTGCGAAGAAGCGGATCGCCGGCAACAATCCGTGGGGCCCGAGCGCGACGACGCTGGAATGGACGCTGTCGTCGCCGCCGCCGTTCCACCAGTTCGAGACGCTGCCGCGCATCAAGTAGCGCGGCGTCGGGAGTAAGTGATGGCAATGGTCAGCGAAGGCGCCGGTCTGCGGGGTCCGCTCGGACCCGAGCCGGCGCTTGCGCAGTCCGGTCTCGCTCAGCCGAGCCTTGCCAGCGGCGGCGACTATTTCGCCCTGCTCAAGCCGCGGGTGATGTCGCTCGTCATCTTCACGGCGCTGGTCGGCATGGCGGTGGCGCCCCAGCACGTCCATCCGGTGATCGGTTTCACCGCGCTGTTGTGCATCGCGGTCGGCGCCGGCGCCGCCGGCGCGCTGAACATGTGGTACGAGGCCGACATCGACGCCAAGATGATGCGCACCGCGCGCCGTCCGATTCCGGCCGGCCGCATCGCGCCGGGCGAGGCGCTGGCCTTCGCGCTGACGCTCGCGGTGGGCTCGGTGGTGGTGCTCGGCCTCCTCGTCAATGTCGAGGCGGCGGCGCTGCTCGCCTTCACCATCTTCTTCTATGCCGTCGTCTATACGATGTGGCTCAAGCGCGCGACGCCGCAGAACATCGTGATCGGCGGCGCCGCCGGCGCGCTGCCGCCGGTGATCGGCTGGGCCGCGGTGACCGGCAGCCTGTCGCTCGAGCCGGTGATCCTGTTCCTGATCATCTTCTTCTGGACGCCGCCGCATTTCTGGGCGCTGGCGCTGTACCGCTCCGAGGACTATGCCCGCGCCGGCGTGCCGATGCTGCCGGTGGTGGCGGGCGACCGCGAGACCCGCCGCCAGATCCTGCTCTATACGCTGGTGCTGGCGCCGCTCGGCCTCGCGCCCTGGCTCTTCGGCTTTGCCGGCGTGCTCTATGCCGCGGTCGCCGCCGTCACCGGCGCGATCATGGTGCTGATCGCCTGGCAGATTCATCGCGAGCGGCCGCCGGCCGACAGGGCCGCGCGCAACATGTTCGCGTTCTCGATCCTGTATCTGTTCCTGCTGTTTGCGATGCTGCTGGTGGAGCGGGTGTGGGGCGGATTGCTTCCGTGGGTGGCGGCGTGACGGTGCTGGCGATGACAAGCAACGAGCCGCGGGACCAGGACAAGGACGGCGACAAGGACGGCGAGGGCATCGTGCTCACGCCGGAGCAGCAGCGCGCGCGCCGCTCGCGCTCGCTGGCGCTGGCCTTCGCCCTGCTGGCGCTGGTGGTGCTGTTCTACATCGTCACGCTGGTGAAGGGCCCCGGCGTGCTGGTGAGGCCGCTATGAGCAATCCGGCGAAGCAAAAATCCCGGCGCGACATCGTCATCGCCGCGAGCTGCGGCGCCGTGGTCGGGCTGATGATCGGCGCTGCCTATGCCGCGGTGCCGCTCTACGACTGGTTCTGCCGCACCACCGGCTTCGGCGGCACCACGCAGGTTTCGCATGCTGCGCCGGCGCGCGTGCTCGATCGCACCATCACCGTGCGCTTCGACGGCAACGTCATGCCCGGCCTGCCGTGGAAGTTCGAGCCGGAGCAGACCTCGATGACCGTGCGCATCGGCGAGGTCGTCACCGCGCTCTATCGCGTCACCAACCAGAGCGCGCGCGAGACCTATGCCCAGGCCGGCTACAATGTCTCGCCGCCGACCGCCGGCATCTATTTCCAGAAGATCAACTGCTTCTGCTTCACCGAGCAGACCATGAAGCCGGGCGAGAGCCGGGACATGGCCGTGGTGTTCTACGTCGATCCGAAGCTCGCGGAGGACGCTGAGCAGACCGGCCTGAACACCATCACGCTGTCCTACACCTTCTTCCCGCAGCGCGAGGCGCCCCGCCCGGTGGCGCAGGCCGCCGGCGCCGCCGGCGATGCGGCGGGCAATGCGCCGGCGAAGCCGGCCGGACGAATTTAGAGGATCAACGGAGACGACGATGGCTGAGGCGCACGCAAAGCACCACGATTACCACCTGGTCGATCCAAGTCCGTGGCCGGTGGTCGGCTCCGCCGCCGCCTTCGTGCTCGCGGTCGGCGCCATCTCCTGGATGCACCATCTCTATTCGGCGGCGCCGGTGGTATTCGGCATCGGCGTCATCGGCGTGCTCTACACCATGGTCGGCTGGTGGCGCGACGTGATCCGCGAGGCGGAATACAGGGGCGACCACACCCGCGTCGTGCAGCTCCATCACCGCTACGGCATGATCCTGTTCATCGCCTCGGAGGTGATGTTCTTCGTCGCCTGGTTCTGGGCCTATTTCAACACCGCGCTGTTCCCGGCCGACGCCAACGACCTGTCGCGCATCGCCTTCACTGGCGGCGTCTGGCCGCCGAAGGGCATCGAGACCTTCAATCCCTGGCACCTGCCGCTGCTCAACACGCTGATCCTGCTGACCTCGGGCACCACCGTCACCTGGGCCCATCACGCGCTGCTGGAGGGCGACCGCAACGGCCTGAAGTGGGGCCTGATCCTCACCATCCTGCTCGGCCTCACCTTCACCTGCGTGCAGGCTTACGAATACGCGCACGCGGCCTTCGCCTTCAAAGGCAACATTTACGGCGCCACCTTCTTCATGGCGACCGGCTTCCACGGCGCCCATGTCATCATCGGCACCATCTTCCTGATCGTGTGCCTGTTCCGCACCTTGGCGGGACACTTCACGCCGCAGCAGCATCTCGGCTTCGAGTTCGCCGCCTGGTACTGGCATTTCGTCGACGTGGTGTGGCTGTTCCTGTTCGCCTGCATCTATGTGTGGGGCGCGGGCGCCTCCGCCGCGTCCGGACACTGAGGACGGCCATCACAGAAAAGGGCGGCCATCGCGCCGCCCTTTTTTCATTTCAGGTCAGGGCGATGACGCAGACCACACCGGATGCCGCGCCGCCGCACCACGTGCCGCTGCTGCGCGGCCTGCGCTGCCGCTGCCCGCGCTGCGGCGAGGGCCGGCTGCTGCAGGGCTTCCTGCGGCTGCGGCCGCGCTGCGAGCATTGCGGCCTCGATTTCTCCTTCGCCGATGCCGGCGACGGGCCGGCGGTGTTCGTGATCCTGTTCGCCGGGTTCGTCGTGGTGTTCGCGGCGCTCCTGGTGGAGTTCGCCTACAAGCCGCCGTACTGGGTGCATGTGGCGCTGTGGCTGCCGCTGGTGCTGGTGGCGACGCTCGGGCCGCTGCGCCCGCTCAAGGGCATCCTGATCGCGCTGCAGTATCATCACAAGGCCGCCGAGGGGCGGCTCTCCGGCGGGCCGGAATGACGGCGCAGGGCATGCCGCCGCGGCAGCGCGGCTGGCTGGTGCCGACGCTGTTCACGCTGTGCGGGCTCGCGATCCTGATCGGGCTCGGCCTCTGGCAGCTCGACCGCAAGGTCTGGAAGGAAAACCTGATCGCGACGCTGACGGCGCGGCTCGCGGCGCCGCCCGCCGCGGGCGTGCCGCCGCGCGCGCAATGGTCCTCGCTCGATCCGGCGCAGATGGAATATCGCCGTGTCACCGCGCCGGCGCAGTTCCTCACCGGCCAGGATGCACTGGTCTACACTGCCGGATCGGCGCTGCGGCCTGACGTCAAGGGCATCGGCTACTGGGTGTTCACGCCGGCGCGGCTCGCCGGCGGCGATATCGTTGTCGTCAACCGCGGCTTCGTGCCGATCGAGCGGAAAGACACGGCGGCCTATGCCGCGCCGCCCGCCGGCACCGTCGCTATCGTCGGCATCCTGCGCTGGCCGGACCAGCGCAGCCTGTTCACGCCGGCGGACGAGCCGCACAACAATGTCTGGTATATCCGCGACCCGATTGCGATCGCTGCGGCCAAAGGCTGGGGAGACAAGGGCTGGGGGGAGGTGGCGCCGTTCGTGATCGACCTCGAAGCGCCGGCGGCGCCCGGCGGCCTGCCCAGCGTCGGCCGGCTGGAACTTCATCTTCCCGACAACCACCTGCAATATGCGGTGACCTGGTTCGGCCTCGCCGCGACGCTGGCCGGGGTCTATATCGCGTTGATGCTCGGACGGCGGCGGTGCTGAGCCTTCCTTGTGCTCTTGGTCCGCACCGACTAGTCTCGATCCACGATCTGCGTTTTCCGGTAAAATATAAGTTATATCAATGCGTTACATCTCAACCCGGGGGGCAGCCCCGGCGCTCGATTTCGTCGATGTCATGCTCGCGGGGCTGGCCCGCGACGGCGGCCTCTACGTGCCCGAGCGCTGGCCGGGGCTCGATGCGGCCGCCATCGCCGGCTTTGCCGGCCGTCCCTATGCCGAGGTGGCGGTTGCGGTGATGCGCCCTTTCATCGGCGAGGCGCTGCCGGAGCCGGTGCTGGCGCGGCTCGCTAGCGAGGCTTACGGGACCTTCCGCCACCCGGCGGTGGTGCCGCTGGTGCAGCTCGGCCCCAATTGCTTCGTCGCCGAGCTGTTCCACGGTCCGACGCTGGCGTTCAAGGACCTGGCGATGCAGCTCGTGGCGCGGATGATGGACCATGTGCTGCGCGCTCGCGGCGAGCGCACCACCATCGTGGTTGCGACCTCCGGCGATACTGGCGGCGCCGCGGTCGAGGCGTTCCGCGGACTCGACCAGGTCGACGTCGTGGTGCTGTTCCCGCACAACCGCGTCTCCGACGTGCAGCGGCGGATGATGACCACGGCTCCCGACGCCAATGTCCATGCCGTCGCCGTCGAGGGCACCTTCGACGACTGCCAGGCGCTGGTGAAGGCGCTGTTCAATCACCATGCGTTCCGTGACCGGGTGCGGTTGTCGGGTGTCAACTCGATCAACTGGGCGCGCATCGTCGCCCAGGTGGTCTACTACTTCACCACCGCGGTGGTGCTCGGCGCGCCGCACCGCAAGGTCGCGTTCACGGTGCCGACCGGCAATTTCGGCGACGTGTTCGCGGGCTATGTGGCGCGGCGCATGGGCCTGCCGGTCGAGCGGCTCACCGTCGCCACCAATGTCAACGATATCCTGGCGCGCGCGGTCGCGACCGGCGTCTACGAGCCGCGCGAGGTGGTGGCGACCGCCTCGCCGTCGATGGACATCCAGGTGTCGTCGAATTTCGAGCGGCTGTTGTTCGATGCCTGCGGCCGCGATGCCGACGCCGTGCGCGGCATGATGGGATCGCTGGCGCAATCGCGCCGGTTCTCGATCCCTGGTCCGGCGCTGTCCGAGATCCGCGCCATGTTCGGCGCCGACCGCGCCAGCGAGGACGAGACCGCGGCGACGATGCGCTCGTACCGGCGCGAGACCGGCTATTGCGTCGATCCGCACACCGCGGTGGCGCTCGCGGTCGCCGAGAAGGAGACCCGCGACCCGGCGTTGCCGATGATCGTGCTGTCGACCGCGCATGCCGCGAAATTCCCCGATGCGGTCGAGGCCGCCTGCGGCATGCGGCCGAAGCTGCCGGACTGGCTCGCCGATCTCGACAGCCGGGCCGAGAAGATCACGGTGCTGCCGCCGGATCAGGCCGCCGTGGAGCGCTTCGTGCTCGCGGCCGCACGCGCGGCGCGGGAAGGAGCCGCGGCATGACCGTGCGCGTGAGCAAGCTGCCGTCCGGCCTGACGGTGGTGACCGACGACATGCCGCACCTGCAGACCGCCTCGCTCGGCGTCTGGGTCGGCGCCGGCAGCCGCAACGAGCTGCCGAAGGAGCACGGCATCGCGCATATGCTTGAACATATGGCGTTCAAGGGCACGCGGCGGCGCAGCGCGCGGCAGATCGCCGAGGAGATCGAGGCGGTCGGCGGCGACATCAACGCCGCGACCAGCGTCGAGAGCACCGGCTATTTCGCCCGCGTGCTCAAGGATGACGTGCCGCTGGCGCTCGACGTGCTGTCCGACATCCTCACCGAGCCGGCCTTCGCGCCGGAGGAAGTGCAGCGCGAGCAGAACGTCATCGTCCAGGAGATCGGCGCGGTCGGCGACACGCCGGACGATCTGGTGTTCGAGCGGCTGCAGGAGGTCGCATTCCCGGACCAGCCGATGGGACGCGCCATTCTCGGCACGCCGGACACGGTGCGCTCGTTCGACGGCGCGGCGCTGCGCGGCTATCTCGCGCGCAACTACCGCGCGCCCGACATGGTGGTGGTCGCGGCGGGCGCGGTCGAGCACGAGCGCATCGTCGCCGAGGCGGAACGCCGGCTCGCGGCGTTCGCCGGCCCGCAGGCGCCGGCACCGGAGCGCGCCCGCTTCCGCGGCGGGGCGCGGCTCGAGGCGCGCGACCTCGAACAGGTGCATATCGCGCTGGCGCTGGAGGGATTGTCGGCGCGCGATCCCGACATCCATGCGCTGCAGATCTTCACCGGCGTGCTCGGCGGCGGGATGTCGTCGCGGCTGTTCCAGCACGTCCGCGAGGAGCGCGGCCTGTGCTACACCATCCACGCCTTCCACATGCCCTATGCCGATACCGGCGTGTTTACGCTCTATGCCGGCACCGATGCCGGCGACGTTTCCGAGCTGATGCAGGTCGCGGTCGACCAGATCGCGGATGCCGCCGACACCATCACCGAGACGGAAGTCGCGCGCGTCAAGGCGCAGATGAAGGGCGGCCTGCTGATGGCGCTGGAAAGCTCCGAAGCGCGCACCAACCAGCTGGCCCGCCAGGTGCTGATCCATGGCCGCCCGATCCCGCTGGAGGAGATCGTCGCCAAGATCGACGCGGTGACGGTGGAGCGGGCGCGCGCCGCCGGCAAGATGCTGATCGCGCGCGGCCGCCTCGCGATCACCGCGCTCGGGCCCGACAAGGGCCTGGAGAACGCGGCGGTCATCGCCGAGGGGTTGGTCCGCGCGGCATAGGATGGCATGCTGGAACGCGCGCATGGCTTTCTTTCGCACCGTCAGCTTGCCCGAGCCCGCCACCACCGTCACCGGCGACGGGGTTGGCCTGCGCGCGCCGATCATGTCGGATTACCCGCAATGGGCCGAGCTGCGCGCCGCCAGCCGCGACTTCCTGACTCCGTGGGAGCCGACCTGGCCGGCCGACGATCTGACGCGGGCCGCGTTCCGCCGCCGCCTGCGGCGCTATGCCGAGGACCAGCGCGCCGACCTCGCTTATGCTTTCCTGCTGTTCCGCTCCTCCGACAATGTGCTGCTCGGCGGCGTCACCCTCGCCAATGTCCGCCGCGGTGTCGCCCAGGCGGCGACGCTCGGCTACTGGATGGGCGCGCCCTATGCCCACAAGGGCTACATGACCGCGGCGCTGCGCGCCCTGCTGCCGTTCTCGTTCGGTGCGCTGCGGCTGCATCGCATCGAGGCGGCCTGCATTCCGACCAATGCGGCCTCGATCCGGCTCCTGGAAAAGACCGGCTTCCGCCGCGAAGGGCTGGCGCGCCAATATCTTTGCATCAACGGCGTCTGGCAGGATCATCTGCTGTTCGGCCGGCTCAGGGACGACCAGCCGTGAGCCGGCGCCTGCAGCTTGGGCCGACCGGTGCGCCGATGATGGATTGGGCGCGCCGCGCCGGCGCTGCTATAACGACGCCCCGTGATCCGAGCGCCTAGACATAGACACAGACCATGACCGAGCCGACCGCGAAACGTCCTGCCGCACGCCGTACCGCCCTGATCATGCTGGCCGTACTGCTGTCCGGCTGCTCCTCGATCGGCAACATGTTCGGCGGCTCGTCGTCATCCTCCGGCGCATCCTCGGACCTGCTGCCCGCTGCCACCACCACGTCGCAGGCGTCCGCAACGCCGGCGACGCCGCCGGATTTCGAGTGTCCGTCGGTCGAGATCCGCTCCGGCGCCTCGACGCTGACGATCACCGAGGGCGCCGCGCGCGGCAGCGAGGGCGCGCCGCTCGCGCTGCGCTATCAGGGCAGCATCGTGCGCACCGCGCGCGAATGCATCGTCAATGCCGGCGTGGTCAATCTGCGCGTCGGCATCGAAGGCCGCATCGTGCTCGGGCCGGCGGGCGGACCGGGCGAGGTCCATGTGCCGCTGCGCATCGCCGTGGTCGAGGAAGGCGCCAATCCCAAGACCATCGTGACCAAGCTCTACCGCACCGTGGTGGCGATCCCGCCCGACCAGGGCAATTCCAGCTTCTCCTACGTCGCCGAGGACCTGTCGTTCCCGATGCCGCGCGGCAGCGCGATCGAGAAATACGTCATCTATCTCGGTTTCGATCCGCAGGCGGAGCCGGCCCGGCCGGCGCGCCCGGCGCGGCGCGGCCGTTCATAGGGTGCGCCGACCCGGCGGCGCCTTGCATCGGCTGCGCGCGGCCGCGGGAACCTTGATCCACCGCAAAGGCCACGCCGCATAGTCCGCTATCGGAGGTCTCGAACGGGAGGTCCGTCTGATGCATTCCTGGCGCGTCTGGCTGGTTCGGATCGGGATCGCCGGCGCGGTCGCCGCCGCTGCCTATGTCGCGTGGCACTGGCTCGCGCCGCAGCCGCTGCCCGCGGGCATCGTCAGCGCCAACGGCCGGATCGAGGCCACCGAGATCGACATCGCGGCCAGGACGCCGGGCCGCGTCAAGGACATCCTCGTCAACGAAGGCGACTTCGTCACCGCCGGGCAGGTCCTGGTCAGGATCGACACCGAGGTGCTGGAGGCGCAGCGCCGCGAGGCCGAGGCCCAGCTGCGGCGCGCCACCATCGCGGTCGAGACCGCCCGCGCCCAGGTGGTGCAGCGCCGCGCCGAGCACGAGGCCGCGCTGGCCGTGGTGGCGCAACGCCGCGCCGAGCTCGATGCCGCCGAGAAGCGCTTCAACCGCTCCGAGGAACTGGCGCAGCGCGGCAGCGCGGCGATCGAGACGCTCGATAACGACAAGGCGCGCTTCGAGGGCGCCAAGGCCGCGGTCAGCGCCGCGGAGGCGCAGGTCGCGGCCGCGGTCTCCGCGATCAGCGCCGCGGAATCGCAGGTGGTCAACGCGCTCGCCGCGGTCGATGCCGGCAAGGCGACGATCGACCGCATCCAGGCCGATATCGACGACAGCACGCTGCGCTCCCCGCGCGACGGGCGCGTGCAGTTCCGCGTGGTGCAGCCCGGGGAGGTGCTCGGCGCCGGCGGCAAGGTGCTCAACATCGTCGATCTTACCGACGTCTACATGACCTTCTTCCTGCCGACGGAGTCCGCCGGCCGCGTCGCTCTCGGCAGCGAGGTGCGGCTCGTGCTCGACGCCGCGCCGCAATACATCGTGCCGGCGCGCGTCAGTTTCGTCGCCGACGTCGCGCAGTTCACGCCGAAGACGGTGGAGACCGCGGAAGAACGGCAGAAGCTGATGTTCCGCATCAAGGCGCGGATCGCGCCGGAGCTGCTGCAGAAATACATCCGGCAGGTGAAGACCGGGCTGCCCGGCATGGCCTATCTGCGGCTCGATCCGGCGGTGCCGTGGCCGGCAAAGCTCGACGGCCAGCTGCTGCAATGACCGGCAGCGCCGCCGCAGCGCCGGTCGCCCGCCTGCGCGATGTCGGCCTGCGCTACGGGGCCGTGCGCGCGCTCGAGGCGGTGACGCTCGACATTCCGGCGGGCCGCGTGGTCGGGCTGATCGGACCGGACGGGGTCGGCAAATCGAGCCTGCTGTCGCTGATCGCGGGCGCGCGCCGGATCCAGCAGGGCAGCATCGCGGTGCTCGGCGGCGACATGGCGGGCGCGGCGCACCGCCGCGCCGCGTGCCCGCGCATCGCCTATATGCCGCAAGGGCTCGGCCGCAACCTCTATGCGACGCTGTCGGTGTTCGAGAACATCGATTTCTTCGCCAGCCTGTTCGGAGAGGATCGCACCGAACGGCGGCACCGCATCGATCTGCTGATGCAGGGCACAGGTCTCGCGCCGTTCGCCGACCGGCCGGCCGGCAAGCTGTCGGGCGGCATGAAGCAGAAGCTCGGCCTGTGCTGCGCGCTGGTCCACGACCCCGACCTGCTGATCCTCGACGAGCCGACCACCGGCATTGATCCGCTGTCGCGCCGCCAGTTCTGGGAGCTGATCGGCGAGATCCGCGCGCGCCGGCCGGGCATGAGCGTCGTGGTGGCGAGCGCCTATATGGAGGAGGCGGCGCGCTTCGACTGGCTGGTGGCGATGGACGGCGGCCGCGTGCTCGCCACCGGCACGCCGGCCGAGCTGCTCACGCGCACCGGCGCGCCGACGCTGGAAGCGGCCTTCATCGCGCTGTTGCCGCCGGAGCGCCGGCGCGGCCATCGCGCGGTGACGCCGGTGCCGCGCGACGGCGACGGCGCGGTGGCGATCGAGGCGCGCGACCTGACCATGCGGTTCGGCGATTTCGTCGCGGTCGATCACGTCAGCTTCCGCATCCGGCAGGGCGAGATCTTCGGCTTCCTCGGCTCCAACGGCTGCGGCAAGACCACCACCATGAAGATGCTGACCGGCCTGTTGCCGCCGAGCGAGGGGCAGGCCTGGCTGTTCGGCGAGCCGGTCGATCCGCACGACCTCGCCGCGCGCCGCCGCGTCGGCTACATGTCGCAGGGCTTCTCGCTCTACGGCGAGCTGACCGTGCGGCAGAATCTGGAGCTGCATGCGCGGCTGTTCGAGATGCCGCCGCAGACCATGGCGCAGCGCATCGCCGAGGTGGCCGAGCGCTTCGACCTGACCGGGATCATGGACGTGCTGCCGGCCGCGCTGCCGCTCGGCCAGCGCCAGCGCTTGTCGCTCGCGGTGGCGATGGTGCATGCGCCGGCCATGCTGATCCTCGACGAGCCGACCTCGGGCGTCGATCCGATCGCGCGCGATACCTTCTGGCAGACGCTGATCGACCTGTCGCGGCGCGACAATGTCACCATCTTCATCTCCACCCATTTCATGAACGAGGCCGAGCGTTGCGACCGGGTGTCGTTCATGCATGCCGGCCGGGTGCTCGTCAGCGACACGCCCGCAGCGCTGATCGCGCGGCGCGGCAGCCGCAACCTCGAAGACGCCTTCATCGCCTGTCTCGAAGAAGCCACGGAAGTGGAGCAGGCGGCGTCGCCGGCGGCGCTGCCGGTCGCAGCCGAGGAGGAGCCGCGGTCGCCGGCGCGGCTGTTCGATCCGCAGCGCATGCTGAGCTATGCCCGGCGCGAGGCGCTGGAGCTGCGGCGCGATCCGATCCGCGCCACGCTCGCCCTCGTCGGCAGCGTGCTGCTGATGCTGATCATGGCCTACGGCATGAGCATGGACGTCGAGGACCTGTCGTTCGCGGTGCTCGATCGCGACCAGACCACCATCAGCCAGAACTATATTCTCGACATCGCTGGCTCGCGCTATTTCAGCGAGCGGCCGCCGATCGCCGATGATGCCGAGCTCGACCGGCGCATGCGCGCTGGCGAGCTGACATTGGCGCTGGAGATTCCGCCCGGCTTCGGCCGCGACATCGCGCGCGGCCGTCCGGTCGAGGTCGGCGCCTGGTTCGACGGCAGCATGCCGATGCGGGCCGAGACCGTGCAGGGCTATGTGCAGGCGCTGCATGCGCAATGGCTCGGCCGTTTCGGCAACACGCCGGCGCCGGCCAATATCGTGATCCGCTACCGCTACAACCCGGACGTCAAGAGCCTGGTGGCGATGGTGCCGGCGATGATCCCGCTGCTGCTGATGCTGCTGCCGGCGATGCTGACCGCGCTCAGCATCGTGCGCGAGAAGGAGCTCGGCTCGATCGTCAATTTCTACGTGACGCCGACCTCGCGGCTGGAATTCCTCATCGGCAAGCAGCTTCCTTATGTCGCGCTCGGCATGCTCAACGTCGTGGTGCTGGTGCTGATGGCGGTGACGCTGATGGGCGTGCCGCTCAAGGGCAGCGTACCGACGCTGTTCATCGGCGCGCTGCTCTATGTGATCGCGGCCACGGCGATCGGGCTCCTGATGTCCTCGTTCATGCGCAGCCAGGTCGCCGCCATCTTCGGCACGGCAGTCGCGACCATGATCCCGGCCGGGCAATATTCCGGCCTGATCGACCCGGTCTCCTCGCTCGAAGGCTTCGGCGCCGTGATCGGCGCGATCTATCCGACCACGCATTTCGTCACCATCGCGCGCGGCACCTTCTCCAAGGCGCTGCAGTTCGGCGACCTGCACGCTGCCTTCGTGCCGCTGGTATTGGCGATCCCGGTGCTGCTCGGCCTGTGCGCGGCGCTGCTGAAGAAGCAGGAGGGCTGAGCGATGCGGCTCGCCCATATCGCGACGCTCGGCATCAAGGAGCTGCGCAGCCTGATGCGCGACCCGATGATGCTGGGATTGATCATCTATGCCTTCACCGTCGCGATCTACACCGCCGCCACGGCGATGCCGGAGGTGCTCAACAAGGCGCCGATCGACGTCGTCGACGAGGACCGCTCGGCGCTGTCGGCGCGCATCACCGGTGCGTTCTATCCGCCGTATTTCATGCCGCCGGCCGTGACCACGTTGCAGGAGATGGACCGGCGCATGGACGCCGGCCTCACCACCTTTTCCCTCGACATCCCGCCGAACTTCCAGCGCGACGTGCTCGCCGGCCGCAGCCCCGATCTCCAGCTCAATGTCGATGCGACCCGGATGAGCCAGGCCTTCACCGGCGGCGGCTATGTGCAGGCGATCGTCGCCGGCGAGGTCGCGGCCTTCGTGCAGCGCTATCGCGCCGCCACCGCTGTGCCGGTCGATCTGGCGCTGCGCGCGCGGTTCAACCCGACGCTGAGCAAGGCCCGGTTCGGCGCCGTGATCGAGGTCATCAACAATCTGACCATGCTGTCGATCATCCTCACCGGCGCGGCGCTGATCCGCGAGCGCGAGCACGGCACGATCGAACACCTCCTGGTGATGCCGGTGACGCCGTTCGAGATCATGGCGGCCAAGATCTGGGCGATGGCGCTGGTCGTGCTCGGCGCGGCCGCCTTCGCGCTGATCTTCATCGTGCAGGGGCTGCTCGGCGTGCCGATCCAGGGCTCGGTGGCGCTGTTCCTCGCCGGCGCGGCGATCCACCTGTTCGCGACCACCTCGATGGGCATCTTCCTCGCCACCATGGCGCGCTCGATGCCGCAGTTCGCGCTGCTCGTCATCATGGTGATCCTGCCGCTGGAAATGCTGTCCGGCGGCATGACGCCGCGCGAGAGCATGCCGGACCTGGTGCGGATGGTGATGCTGGCCGCGCCCACCACGCATTACGTCATGCTGGCGCAGGCGATCCTGTTCCGCGGCGCCGGCTTCAGCGTGGTGTGGCCGCAGTTCATTGCCATTGCCGGCATCGGCGCCGCGCTGTTCGGGCTGGCGCTGATGCGGTTCCGCAAGTCGGTCGGCGAGATCGGCTAGGCCGGATTCGGCGGCGCGCCTGCCTCGGCCGGTGCGCGCTGCGCGCGGCCGTGAAACTCATGGAGCCAGTGCGCCACCCGTAGCGCGACGTCGTCCGCGTAGCGGGGGGCGATGACCTGCAGCCCGATCGGCAATCCCGACCGTCCCTGCAGGACGGGAATGGTGACGCAGGGCACGTGCAGCAGCGTCCAGGTGCTGTTCATCACCGGATCGCCGGTGCTGCCGAGGCCGGCCGGCGCCGCGCCGGTGGCGCTGAGGCTGAGGATCGCGTCATGGCCGGCGAGGAGGTCCGGAAAGCGCCTGCGGCTTTCCCGGCCAAGGCGCTGCGCGCGATTGTAGTCGTCGAAGGTCAATGTTTCGGCGGCGCGGACGCCGGCCTGAAAGGCCGGGCTGAGCTGGTCGAAATGCCGCGTGCGCTCGAACGCCAGGCCGCGCCACAGCTCGAAGTCCTGGATGAGCTTTGCCGCCGCGGCGAGCGGTTCGAGCGTGCTGACGTCGATCTCGCCGACGGAAAGGCCGGCGGCGCGCAGCGCCTCGATGAAATGTTCGATCGCCTGCCGGGCATCGTCGTCGGCGAGATGCCAATTGGGCCCGCGGCAGAAGGCGAGCTTCGGCGCCTGCGCGGTGAAGTTTGTCGCCGGCGCGCTGCTCAGCGCGCGATAGACCCGGTCCGCGTCGGTCACCGAGCGGGCGATGATGCCGATCGTATCGAGGCTCTCGGCCAGCGGCTTGACGCCGGCGCGATTGATGCGGCCGAAGGTCGGCTTGAAGCCGACCACGCCGCAATAGGACGAGGGCCGGATCACCGAACCGAGCGTCTGGGTGCCGAGCGCGGCCGTCACCATGCCGTCCGCCACCGCGGCGGCCGAGCCGCTCGACGAGCCGCCCGGCGTGCGCGACGGATCGCGGGGATTGCGCGTCACCGCGGGCGGCCAGCCGGCGAACTCGGTCGACACCGTCTTGCCGACGATGACCGCGCCGCTGCTCTTCAGCAGCGCGACGGCCGCGGCGTCGGCGCTCGGCCGGTTGCCCTCGTAGATCGGCGAGCCGTAGCCGGTCGGCATGTCGCTGGTATCGAAATTGTCCTTCACGCCGATCAGCATGCCGTGGAGCGGTCCGCGCCGGGCTTCCGGCAGGCTGTCGCGCTCCGAGGCGAGGCGCCGGACCCGATCGGGGTCGATATATTTCCAGGCCAGCAGTTCCGGATCGCGCGCGGCGATGCGGGCGAGGCTCGCCTCGACGGCGCGAGTCACGGTCCCTGCCTGCCTGGTGCCGTCAGGAACGGAAGAACTGGAATGAGAACCGGCGCGCATCACGAACTCTGCTTTCACTTGAAAAAAATCGGGGAGATCAGTCCGTCCACCAGTGTCCGCCGGTGACCATGCCGCGCAGCGCCAGACGATGGCGGCCGTGCAGCGGCTCGTCGAGGCAGTCGCGGTACTCGAAATCGCCGTCCTCGACCGCGAACACGGTGGCGTCGCCGATGCCGCCGACGCTGAGATGGCCGAGGTCGTTGCGGCGCAGCGCGGCGGCGGGGGCGGCGGTGACGGTGTGCACCAGGGTGGGCAGATCGACGCCGAGGCACAGGAATTTCGACATCGTCGCCAGCAGGTTGAACACCGGTCCGTTGATGTTGAACATGTGGACGTCGCTGGAGATGACGTCGGGGACGAAGCCCTTTGCCAGCATGCCGCGCGCCACCTTGAAGCCGAACGACATCATGCCGTGGCCGATGTCGAAGATGACGCCGCGCTCGCGCGCGGCCACGACCTCGTCCCAGATCTCGCCGT
>Ga0180222_1000686_pt1 | contig 45240 bp, 40 predicted proteins | sample eDN5th37CKraftOP_FD_151336 | JGI IMG/M metagenome (GOLD analysis project Ga0180222, IMG submission 151336) | Enriched Organic Plus compost microbial communities from Emeryville, California, USA - eDNA 5th pass 37_C Kraft OP (version 2) (version 2) ...
GAGCCGCGAGCCTCTGTCGCAGAGGGCCGCGGTATTGGCGATGCCGGGCGCTGTCATCTCCCAGGCGCCGCAGATGGCGACATCCGGCTCGGCCGCCAGCGCACTGCGCAGGATGGCAGGCGACGCCAGCGATCCGATCGAAACTGCCGCTGCCGAGCGGAGCAGCGTTCTTCGCGATAAAGCGATCCGTGTCATCTGTTGTCCCTCCCTCACCTGTTCAGGCCACGCCAACATTCCGGTCCGGAAGCTACGAGCGCTCCATGCCTCCGTCAAGTTTTTTCGAATAATCTTCGAATTTTTCTGTTACGACTTGGCGCCCGCGTTCCCGCGCCGTAGTGTCGCGGGCATAGAGGAGACGACGGTGGCCACGAGCACGACCCTGAAGCTAAAGCAGCAGCGCAGCCGCGAGCGGCGCGTGCAGATCCTATCCGCAGCGACCAAACTGTTCGGCGAAAAGGGGATCGACCGGACGACGCTGACCGACATCGCCGCCGCAGCGAAAGTGCCGCTGTCCAGCATCTACGATTACTTCGAGGACAAGCGTGCGTTGATCCTCGAAGTGCCTGAAGACAACTTTGCGGCGCTCTATGAGAAGACGGAGCCGCTGCTGCTGAAGGGTGGCGACGCGGTCGAGCAGCTCAGGATCACCTTCCTGACCAACTTCGAATACATCAGCGAGAATCCGAGCTGGGGCCGCGTGTTCTTTCTCGAGATCTGGCCGAGCGTCGTCGCCGCCGAGCCGCGCATCAAGAAGGCCGTCGACCGTTACGCGCTTCGCTATGTCCAACTGGTCAAGCAGGCGATCCGCGCCGGGACCTACCGGAAGAATCTTGATCCCTATATCGCGATGTCCCTGATGATGGGCGGCATGTGCAACGTCACCGCGGTCTGGCTGCTCTATGGTCGCAAATATGATCTGGTGAAGAAAGGCAAGGCGCTGTTCTCCACCCTGCACAACGGGTTCGTGCAGCAATAGCACCCCGGCCCTTTCCTGCGCCAAGCGACCCCGCGGCGGTCATACAGCCGCGGCCTGCCGCTCCAGGCGGCCACCTCCTTGCATGGATGCCCAGCGGCTCATAATTGTGACGGACATCCTCATCTTCGACCGGAGCCCTTCATGACCGACGCCTCCTACACACCGCCAAAAGTCTGGACCTGGAACAAGGAGAACGGGGGACGATTTGCGTCGATCAACCGGCCGATCGCGGGTGCTACCCACGAGAAGGAGCTTCCGGTCGGCAAGCACCCGCTGCAGCTCTATTCGCTGGCGACGCCGAACGGCCAGAAGGTCACCATCATGCTGGAGGAGCTGCTCGCGCGTGGTCACAAAGGCGCGGAGTATGACGCCTGGCTGATCAAGATCGGCGATGGCGATCAGTTCGGTTCGGGCTTCGTCGAGGTCAACCCCAACTCGAAGATTCCGGCCATGATGGACCGCAGCGGCGAGAGGCCGATCCGCGTGTTCGAGTCCGGATCGATCCTGCTCTATCTTGCCGAGAAGTTCGGCGAGTTCATCCCGACCGATCCGGCAGAGCGCGCGGAGTGCCTGTCCTGGCTGTTCTGGCAGATGGGCAGCGCGCCCTATCTCGGCGGCGGCTTCGGCCACTTCTATGCTTATGCGCCGACCAAGATCGAATATGCCATCGACCGCTTTGCCATGGAGGTGAAGCGCCAGCTCGATGTGCTCGACCGTCGGCTGGCCGATAACGAATATCTCGCAGGCAGGGACTATACCATCGCGGACATCGCGGTCTGGCCCTGGTATGGCGGCCTCGCCAAGGGCCTGCTCTACGGCGACTCGGGGACATTCCTCGATGTTGCAAGCTACAAGAACGTGCAACGCTGGACAGCCCAGATCGCTGCACGCCCCGCCGTCAAGCGCGGCCGGATCGTCAACCGCATCACCGGCGATCCCGCCAGCCAATTGCACGAACGTCATGACGCCAGCGATTTCGAGACCCGCACCCAGGACAAGCTCGATGCGAAGGCGGCGGCTCAATAACGGAGCGTGGCCAGCCCGCGATACCGAAAAGCCCCGCTCGCGCGGGGCCTTTCATGTCCGATGGCGCTGGCGTCCGGGCCGTCAGCCCTTCATGCACTTCTTGACGTAGCTGTTCTTGGCCGCGCCGGCGAGCGGCTTGCCTTCGGCGCTCTTGGCGCTGTCTTCGCAGCATTTCTTCATGTAGCTGGTCTTGGCAGCCCCGGCGAGCGGCTTGCCGTCGGCGCTGACGGCCTTGCAGGACTGTGCCAGCGCGGGGCCGGTCGCGAACACGCTCAACAGAGCAAGAACAGTGAGGCGCTTCATGGTCGTGTCTCCCAGTGGTTGAACCTTCGATAGTTGTCTGGCCGGGGGCATCCTCACGCCCCGGTCTCCGTATCTCCCGAAAACGCTATAGCCGAAGCCATCGGCCTGACAACGCCTCACGCGAAAAATAGTTGACCCGTGGCATTCTCCCGCAAGTCGATGGTATTCGACCGCAGGCGTGCAATCCTGCTCTGCCCTGGTGTCCTTTTACTCCGGCGGCAGTTGTCTCTAAACATCGGCCGATGTCCCGCCCCGTCTCCGAATCCCGCCTCAAGGGCCTGCTGTTCCTTGCCATCACCGTGCTGCTGTGGGGCCTCAACTGGCCCGCGGTCAAGGTGCTGCTGCATGAATGGCCGCCGCTGTTCGCGCGCGGAATCGCCGGAGTCGTGGCTGGCTTCATTCTCGCCGGAATCGCAAAAAGCCGTCACGAAAGCCTCCGGGTCCCGGTTCGTTACCTGCCGCGGCTCACCTTTGCCGCCTTCACCAACGTCTTCGTCTGGATGGGGTTCGGCTCGTTGACGATGAAGTACCTTCCGATCAGCGAAGCGTCGCTGCTGATTTACACCATGCCGATCTGGACCATGCTGCTCGCCTGGCCGGTCGCCGGCATCCGCCCCTCGATCGGAGGCGTCATCGGTCTGGTGCTGGCGCTGGCGGGGCTTGCGGTGCTGTTCGGAGGCCACGACGTCTCGTTCGATCGCGATAAGCTGCTCGGCGTGGCGCTGGCGCTCGCTGCGGCGATCCTGTTCGCCTTTGGCAGCGTCACCGCCCACGCGTCGATCCCGCTGCAACCCTTTGCCATGGCGGCTTGGCAGGTCGGGCTTGGCTGCTTCCCGATGATCGTGCTGGGGCTGGCTTTTGAACATCCCAACATCACCGCGCTGTCGCCGCATGGAGCGACGCTGATGCTCTACATGACATTCGGCCCCATGGCCCTGGCCTATATCACCTGGTTTGCCGCGCTGCAGCGGCTGCAGCCGATGGCGGCGACCACAGGCTCGCTCGGAGTCCCTGTGGTCGGGGTGACGGCCGGCGCGCTGTTTCTGGGCGATCCGTTCGGCCTTCGCGAGGTGCTGGCCTTGCTGCTGACACTCGGCGGCGTGGCTCTGGCGCTGCGAAAGCCGCCGCCGCCAAGTTCACCGGCCCGCTGATCCGTCAACCCGCGGCTTCGCGCGGCGTGCCGGCCATCCAGGCCAGCAGGTCGCCGTTGATCTCGCGCGGATAGCAGTGGCTGAGGTCCTCGATCTCCCGGTAGCGAACATCACCGCCAGCCGCCTTCAAGGCGGCGGCCGCGTGCCGCGCCACTTCGACCGGAAACATCCAATCGCGCGCACCGTGCACCACATGGATCGGCAGGTGGCTCAGCCGCCCGGCATCCGCCATCGCGGCCATCAGCGGATGAAACGTCGCCGCCACCGGTGCCAGGTGCGTGAAGCGCGAGGCCGCGGCAAGGCCGCTGACGTAGCAGAACGTGCCGCCGTCGCTCATTCCGGTGAGCAGTCGCCGTGCCGGATCGATCCGCCAGCGCGATGCGACGAAATCGAGCGCGCGGTTGAGGTTCGGCGTATCCGGATCATCGCCCATCAACGCCCAGGTCCGGCCCGTCGCGGTGGGTGCGATCAGAATGGCGCCAAAGCTGCGGGCATCGCGCAGCCAGCTCCAGAGAAATCCGCTGCCGTGTCCGCTGCCGCCATGAAGGGCCGCCACCAGCGGCCAGGCACGGTCGGGCCTATAGAATTCCGGGACATAGACCGAAAACCCGCCCCGGCTGCCGGGCTCGTTGTCGAACTGGATCACGCCACTCTCGCCGGCCCGCGCCGGGATCGCGCGGCATGCCAGTGCCTCCGGATCGTCGCGCAGCGACGGATCGAGGAAAAACGCATTCACGGCGGGAAGCTGATGGGCCAGCGGATAAAGCGCGGCCTCGGCCCGCGGCAGGTGGCGCAGCGCGCGGTAGAGGGCGTAGAAATCCGCACCTTCGGCAAGCGCCGTCCGGAGTTCGCCGAAAGCCGCAAGCGCGTGACGGCTGGCTCCGATGAGCTCCTGCTGCGGCAAGGCCTTGGCTTCCGCCTCTGCCAGCGCAGCGCGCAGGTCATCCTCCGGCGTGACGATCGCCTGCACCGTCTCATCGAAGCTGAGCGGATCGAGATGCCTCGCCAGGAAGGCGAGCACAGTAAGCGACCGCAACAGCGGCGGCGACAGCACTTGATCCGCGACAGCCATGAGACCGACCTCTTGCCCGGCCAGTCTAGCCGGATCAGGCTCGGCCGCGACAGCCGTCAATCCAGGCTGAGGCCGGTATAGTTTTCGGCAAGGCTGGCCTGCGCCACCAGCGAACTGCGCAGATAGTCGAACTCGGCGCGCTGGATCCGGCGCCCGAAGGCACCGGTCTCCGGAAACGTATGCAGCAGCGAGGTCATCCACCAGGAGAACCGTTCGGCCTTCCATATCCGGGCCAGCGCTTTCTGCGAATAGTGGTCGAGGCCCGCATTCGATTTCTCGCCATAGAACTCGGCAAGCGCCTGCCCGAGCATCGCGACATCGCTGATCGCGAGGTTGAGCCCCTTGGCGCCTGTCGGCGGTACGATATGCGCCGCATCCCCGGCCAGGAACAGCGCACCGAACCGCAACGGCTCGGCCACGAAGCTGCGCAACGGCGCGATGGACTTTTCAATCGATGGGCCGGTCTGCAGCTGCGCCGCGGCCTCCGGATTGATCCGCGTCCTCAATTCCTGCCAGAACCGCTCGTCCGGCCAGTCCTCGACCCTCTCGCCCTCAGGAACCTGAACGTAATAGCGGCTGCGGGTCGGCGAGCGCATCGAGCAGAGCGCGAAGCCGCGCTCGTGATGGGCATAGATCAGCTCCTCGGCGACCGGCGGGCGGTTCACCATGATGCCCAGCCAGCCGAACGGATAGTGCCGGTCGAACACCGTCAGCGCCCGCTCCGGAATGCTGGCGCGCGACACGCCGTGAAATCCGTCGCAGCCGGCGATAAAGTCGCAGCTCAGCTCCTGAGCGACGCCATCCTTGCGCCAGGTGACGCGGGGCCGGGCTGTATCGATGTCGTGGAGCGCGACCTCATCGGCTTCATAAATTGTCGTGAGGCCAGCAGCTTCCCGATGATTCATCAAGTCATGTGTGACCTCGGTCTGGCCATACACCATGACTTGGCGGCCCACCCGTTCGGTGAAATTGATATAATGGGTGTCGCCGTCGAAGCAGAGGTTGATACCGTGATGGACCAGCCCTTCGGCGTGCATCCGGCGGCCGACGCCAAGCCGGTCGAGCAGATCGGCGCTGCCCTGCTCCAGAACCCCCGCCCGGATCCGGGACAGCACATAGTCGGCGCTCTTGCGCTCCAGGATGACGCTGTCGATCCCCGCGCGGTGCAGCAGACATCCCAATGTGAGCCCTGCCGGCCCGGCTCCAATGATCGCAACCTGCGTCCGCATTCCGCTTCCTCCCCGGCGGCACATTCGGCCAGCCACTGACGATGCGGATGGTGGTTCGGGAACATGGCTGTGCCAATGGACAGAACCAGCAAAGGAATGGATAATTCGAACATCGAGGCGATCGAATGTCCACCATCCCGACCTACGCGCTTTACGGCGAGCATGGCTACGACACCACCGGCCTGGACTGGCTGCATTGGGAAACCGTGCTGTCGCGGTCCAGCCTGTACGGCTTCCGCATCGCGCCGCACCGCCACGAGCAGTTCTTCCAGATCCTCCACCTCGCCGGCGGCACCGCCGAGGTGACGATCGACAACACCCTCACCTCCATCACACCGCCTGCGATCGTCGTGATGCCGGCACTGCCCGTACATGGCTACGTGTTCTCGGAGGATGTCGAGGGCGTGGTCGTGACGCTGTTCGAGCGGGACATCCGCGAGGTGCTGGCTTCCGCGCCGGAAATCGACGCGTGCCTGCGCCGCCCGCATATCCTTCAGGGTGCGGATTGCGAAATCGAGCAAGCCGCCCGCGAGTTGACGGCCCTGATCGCCGAAGCCGACGTGCAGGCGCCCGGCCGCGCGCTGGCGATGCGCGGCCGGATCGGCTCCGCTCTCGTGGCAATCTATCGGGCGCTGGAGGCCTCCAACGAGCCGCCTCCAGAGACCGGCGGGCGTACGCAGCGCCACGCGCGCGCGTTTCAGCAACTGGTGGAGCGTGAATACCGCCATCATCGGCCGATCGGCTTTTATGCCGGCACGCTCGGCATCACCCCGCCGCACCTGAACCGCATCTGCCGCTCGGTGTTTGGCGCTTCCGCCCTCAAGGTGATCGAGCGCCGTCTGGTGCTGGAGGCAAAGCGCTACCTGACCTTCTCCTCGCTCAGCATCAAGGAAATCGCCGCCCTGCTCGGCTATGCCGATGCCGGCTATTTCAACCGCATGTTCCGACGAGAAACCGGAATAGCTCCGGGCCAATTCAGGCGCCGCGACTGAGCCGCGCCTGGCCGGGCTTTCTGGAATTCATCCGGATATGTGGAATGACAGGCCGGGACCCAGTGCGCATGGCAGTTCTGCACCACAGATCATATTGCATTGCAATATTTCCTCCTTTAGGAATAAGCCTCACGTCGAGATGCGGAAGAGACAATGAGCGACAACTGGATGACGAAATATGGCCCGCGGCGGGTGCGGCGCGATCCGCCGACGCTGGACGAAGCCATTTTCGCAGCAATGGGCATTACCGATAATGTCGACGAGCAGGCGGAAATCGCAGCCTCGCTGATGGGCATGCCGCTTGCCACCGTGCAGACCGAGGTGAAGAAGGCGACGCGGGCCGCCGCCCGCTCGAAGCGCGTGATCGCTGGCGAGCCCGGGGCACAGCGCACGGTGGTGGTCGAGCGCCGTGTCATCCGGCGCTTCGGGAATGATCGCCGCCCCGGAATGTAGAAGGCGAAGCCTTCGCAAAAGAAATGCGCCCGCAGAAGCGGGCGCTTTTTTGTTTAGCGGAGGCTCCAGGGCACGATACGGCCGAGACCATAGAGCCGAAAGACCCAATCCCAGTAATCACGATTGATGCTGGCGAAGGCCTTGAGCCAGTTGGCCGGCGACGCGGTCAGTGCCGCGCTCGCGGAGGGATGCGCCGCCGCCTGCTGGCGCAGATCGATCTCACCGGTCGATTCACCGTAACGGAAAGTCAGGTGCGCGCCGAACTTGTTGGCAAGCGCGCGCATCGCCTCATTCTGCGAGCCGGTGGTGATGCGCAGGCTGTCATAGCCCTTCCGCTTCGCCTCCTCGATCAACTGCTGAAACAGGATGCTGCCAAGCCCCTTGCGCCGAACCGGCCGCTCGACGCTGAAGGCCACCTCGGGCTGCGACTCAGGCTCACTGCCCGGCGGATGCAGCTCCGCGGCAGCCAGCACCTTGCCGTTCTCAAGATAGGCGATGACCATCGTGCCATCCGCCTGACACTTGGCAGCGTAACGTTCGATGAAACTTTCGTCGGCAAATCCGTTGAAGCGATCGTGCCGGCTTTCGCTGTCGAGGCGCAGGAGGTGCTCCCGCAGCAGCGGCATTTCACTTCGAGCCAATGCCCTGATCACGCCGGGCAAGCCGATCTCAATGGTGTCGTCGCGCATGATCCAGTCTCCCTTTGGCCAAACCTCCAGGAGGCGTTATCCCTAGACCTCTGATATTGTGCGCTGCACCATAATTTCAAGAGGATTTGAGGAGGAATCGCGGCAAACGGCAGCAAATCTTCCCCGGAGTGCCGCGACATACCGTCCCAGTGGGACAGCGGCAGGCTCACAGCACCATCTGGGTCTGGGTGACCAGGGCGACCAGCTTTCCGTCCTCCCCCACCAGCCTCGTCTGCCAGACCTGGGTGCGGCGGCCGCGGTGGACCGGCGTCGCCGTCGCGGTGACCGTGGTGCCTTCCTTGGCCCCGCCGACGAAATTGGTCTTGCTCTCGATCGTCGTCGTCCCTTTGGCGTCGGGAGGCAGGTTGATCACCGTGGCAGCCGCACCGACGGAGTCCGCGAAGGCCATCACAGCGCCGCCGTGGATCGTATGGTTGAGCGTGCAGAGGTCGGGCCGCACCAGCATCGTCGCAACCACGCGATCAGGTTCGGCTTCGACAAATTTGACGCCCTTCAGTTCGGCGAACGGCATCTTCATTGAATTGATCTTCTCGAGCAGAGTCACGTTTCATCTCCCGGCGCGCTGACTGTATGTCCGCCTTTGTCGCCGATCAGGGGACCATCCAAGTAGACGAATGACAAGCCCGCCGGGAAGCAGATGCGCCGGACATGCCGCCATCTGCGGATAGTCGCCCCAGACCGGCGCGGCACGTCCGGCGCATGTCATGACAGCGACGCGGGCGATGCCTCGCCCCCGCCGCCTTGGCCGACCCGCCAGCCGGGCTAGGCCGGCTCGACGCCGCACCACTCGGCGATGAACAGCGCCGTCGCCTTGGTGGATTTGCGCAGCGACTCGAGATCCACATATTCGTTGAATCCGTGCATCGCCTCGCCGCTCGCACCAAAGCACAGGCTCGGGATATTGTAGTTGAGCCCATAGAAGCGGGTATCGGTCAGCGCCGTGAAGGCGCGTTCCGGCACACTCCCGCCATAGACAGCGTCATAGGCCTTGGCAAAGGCCGCCTCCGGCTCCGCCGAGTCGGTCAATTCGTAGCCCTCGGACAGGAAGCCCGACCATTCAATCTTCGGCGGGTTGTTGGACAGGAAGCGGTGGCTGCGCGCCGCCTCGGCAATGCAGGCGGTGATCTCGGCCTGACAGTCGGCGATCGACCAGCCCGGCAGCACCGCGATACGGCAATCGACGTCGCACCAGGCCGGAACGCTGGAAGCCCAATCGCCGCCCTTGATGATGCCCGGGTTGAAGTTGATCGGGTGATTGACGGGCTTGAAATGCTTGTCGCTCTCGGCACGCTTGTTCCACTCGACCTCGAGCTTTTCCACCGCCTTGATCAGATGATAGGCGGCCATGATCGCATTGGAGCCGGCACCGGCCTCGAATACATGCACCGGGAAGCCGCGCACGCGGATACGGAACCAGATCACGCCCACCTGCGAGCGGATCATATGGCCATCGGTCGGCTCGGGAATGAAGCAGCAGTCGGCGCGATAGCCGCGCTGCAGAGTCGACAGCGCGCCGACGCCGGTGCTCTCCTCCTCGATGACGGACTGGAAATGGATGCGGGCGGTCGGCTTCAGGCCGGCACTGCGAATCGCGTCGAGCGCATAAAGCGCGGCGATGGTGCCCGACTTCATGTCGCAGGCGCCGCGGCCATACATCTTGCCATCGCGGACGGAGGGCGCGAACGGCGGCGTTTCCCACATGTCGAGCGGCCCGGCCGGCACCACATCGCAATGCCCCTGGATGATGAGCGATTTTCCGGCTGTGGTCGCGGGGCGGTAGGTTCCCACCACAGTGCGGGCGCGGGAGAAGTCATGCTCGATCGGGCCGTAGCCGCGCAGATCCTTCAGGTCGTCGGTGTTGATGTGCCAATCGTCGACCTCATAGCCACGCTGGCGCAGCAGATCGCCGATCATGTCCTGACACGGGCCTTCCGCTCCCCGCGTGCTGGGAATGGCCACGAACTCTTTCGTCGTCTCTAGCTGAGCGTCAAAGCCGGCGTCGACGGCGTCCAGAATACGGTTTTTATTGTCTTTGGCGCTCATAGGTCCTCCTGTGCGTCCGGCGGCCACGCAAAACAGGCCGCGATCCGTCCATCAAACCATATTTCGCTGCATTCTGTCGCGAGGTATCAGGCCTTTGAGAATCGCAGTCGGGCCAATAAACTGCCGATCTCCGTCGGTTCAATGAGGGGCCCATGTCCGGCAACCGCAATCTGCTCATGATCATCATCGGCGCGCTGCTGGTGATCGTCGCCATCCTTGGCTACAAGCAGTATCAGGACAGCAAGCAGCCCGACGGGGTACAGATCAATATCGGCCCTGACGGCCTGAAAATTCAGAACAAGTGATGCGCAGGAGCGGATCGACACTTTCGCTGATGGTCATCGGCGCCAGTCTCGCGGCAGGTTCACTGCTGCCGGGCCCGGCACAGGCCGAACAGGTGACGAACGAGCGGGACATCGTCGGATTGCGGCTCGGTCAGCGCATCCAGGTCGATGACGGCACCTGCCCGGCCGGCCAGATCAAGGAAGTGACCGGCGCCAGACTCAGCAGCACCGGCGTGATCCGCAGCGTGACCTGCGTGCTGCGCGCCGGCAACCGCCGCTGATCACCTTGCGGTAACGTGGTTGGACGCATTCCAAAGACCCGTCATTACGGGGCGTTAGTTAGTGAAGAAATCCGCGCATTTCTGCACGCTGGCATCCGCAGCGCCCCACGGCATGATCGGCACCGATGAGGTGGAGTTCTGAGGCGAGCCTTCGATCAGCTTGTCCGAATAGACCATGTAGACGAGAACATTGCGCTTGGTGTCGCAGCCACGCACGATCTGCATCTTCTTGAAGAAGAGCGAGCGGCGCTGGCTGAACATGTCCTCGCCCTGCTCCAGGGTCTTCGACTTGAATCGGATCGGCGCGATCTGCCGGCACGACAGCGAAATATCCGACACCTGCTCGGCGACACCGAACCATCCCTTGAATCCGCCCTTTTCCGGCACGGTGAAGTGGCAGGCGACGCCTTCCACCTCAGGATCGTCGATCGCATAGGTCGCAAGCTTGTCATTGGGGCTGATCCACTTGAACACCGTGGACCGGCGGAAGATCAGGTCCGGCTCCTCGGCCGCGAATGCCGACCATGTCGCCAGCAGGGCAAAAGCCACCACTGCAAGGGCCACCATTCTGGCGCGGCGGTCGCCGCGCTGTCGTCTATCCGCTGCCATGAAGTCCTCCGTACCGCAACGCAGCCTATTTAAGATGGTCGGACGCAATCCGATAGGGCCTGCCGCGTTAAGGCAATTTGAGGGGATTTGTTGGATGTTTTGGTCAAATCCGTGTCAGAAAGATACGGTCGCGAACCTGTTCGGTCGATGCGGACACCAACGATCGAACTGGAACCGAGGTAGCGTGGCGTGAGTGGTAAACAAGTCCTTTCGAGACCGCTGAGCTCAGGCTCTGCTGTGATCGCCGCGCCATTGCCTGCGGCAAGCTTCTGGCCCGTTCTTGGTCTCGTGGCCGTGGCGGTGCTCGGCGGAATCGCCCCGGCCCGCGCCCTGCCGCTGGACCTGTGGTCTGACGATGATGTGATCTACGTCCCCTCGCCGCCTCCCGAAGTCACAGCGCCGCGCCGGCGGGTGCGGCCGGCCCACCCTCGCATGGACAGGGCAAAGCAACCGGTCAAGCCGGCACGCAAGCCGCAGCGTCCGATCATCGTGACCATCTCGCTCGAGAAACAGTCCCTCAAGGTCTACGACGCCAACGGCCTGTTCGCGCAAGCGCCGGTGTCCACCGGCATGCGCGGCCATGCCACGCCGCTCGGCGTATTCAGCATCATTCAGAAGAACAAATGGCATCGCTCCAATATCTACAGCGGTGCACCGATGCCCTATATGCAGCGCCTCACCTGGTCCGGCATTGCACTCCACGCCGGCGCACTGCCCGGTTATCCCGCCTCGCACGGCTGCATCCGCGTGCCCATGAATTTTGCGCAGGATATCTGGAGATGGACAGGCATGGGGACCCGTGTCGTGGTGACGCCGGGCGAGATCAGCCCGATTTCGTTCTCTCACCCGCTGCTGGTCGCCCAGCGTCCCAAACCGCCTGCTCCGGAGATCGCGGCGACGTCGCAGGCGCAAGACGGCGTCTCGTCGGATAAGCCTGATCCGCGGACCATCTCCGCCACCACGGTGGGGCTCGTCTCCTCCGCCGAACAGAGCCCGCCGATTGCCGACCTTTTCGAACTGCGCCCTTCGCTCCTTCCCGACAGCGCGAAATCCGCGCTCAGCAGCGCCGTCACGCCTCTCGAACGCTCGACCAGGCTCGCCGATGCCGGCCCGAAGCTGGCGTCGCCGGATGCGCCCGCCATCGCCAGCGACAGCACGCTGACCGGGACTGTGCCTGCAGCCGAGCCCGTCGCCGCGGCAGCACCGCCGTCGCCCCGCCGCACCGGACCGATTGCCGTGATGATCAGCCGCAAGGACGGGCGGCTCTATGTGCGGCAGGATTTCGAGCCGCTGTTCGACATTCCCGTAACTATCGCCGCGAGCGAGCGCCCGCTCGGAACCCATGTGTTCACCGCCAAGGTGATTCCAGGCGATCCGGACTCTTTCAGCTGGACCGCGCTGTCACTCCCTGCGCCCGCGCAGAAGGTAGGCCGCCACAAGCGGTCCAGCAGCGCCATGGAGGATCCGACCGGTCTCGTTGACGGCCCTGCGGAAGCCCTCGATCGCGTCACCATCCCCGCCGAAACCATGATGCGGATTGCCGAAGTCCTGACCACCGGCAGCTCGATCATCGTCACCGATCAGGGCCTTGCAGGCAGCGAGACCGGAAAAGGCACCGATTTCATCGTTCCGCTGCGCTGACCGCCGGCGCTTGTCCCCAGCGTGGCGGGAGCCATTGCCGTGCGCGGCCGAATCTGACCCTCATTCGGTGTTTTGCGTCAGTCGTGCCGCGATGCTAGGCACTGCATCTACTATCAACGTGGGGGTCCTGATGCGCATTGCGGCTGCCTTGATCGTTGCGGGCACACTCTCGCTCGGCACAGCAGCCGCAGCGTTGGCGCAGACTCCTGCTTCGACGCCGGGAACGGCTGCGGTTCCTGCGCCGGCGGCGCCTTCAGCCGGTTCTGCCAAGCCCGCCTGCGCCAATCCCGATGCGCTCGGAATCGGCCGCGTGGTCGAAATCGACCCCACAGGCGGCCCCGGCTTCGGCTTCGAGCATTTCAAGCAGCTCGATTTTCTTCGCGACAAGGAAGTGGTGCTGACCTTCGACGACGGCCCCTGGCCCGGGAACACGCCTGCGGTGCTGAAGGCGCTGGCGGACGAATGCACGACCGGAATCTTCTTCGCAATCGGCAAACATGCGACCTACCATCCCGAAATCCTGAGGCAGGTCGCCGCGGCGGGCCACACCATTGGCGCACATACATGGTCTCATGCCAATCTGAACGGCAAGAAGATGACCGAGCAACTGGCCAAGGACGAGATCGAGAAAGGCTTCAGCGCCGTCAAATGGGCGCTCGGCGCCGCGCCCGCACCGTTCTTCCGCTTCCCGGCGCTGCAGCATCCGCCGGCGCTGGTCAGTTACCTCGGCACGCGCAACATCGCGATGTTCTCCTGCGACGTCGACTCGTTCGACTTCAAGGCGCGCAGTAGCCAGCAGGTGATCGACACCGTGATGAAAAAGCTGGATCGGCTGGGCAAGGGTATCATCCTGATGCACGATTTCCAGAAGCATACCGCGGAAGCGCTGCCGGAATTGCTTCGCCGCCTCAAGGCCGGCGGCTACAAGGTGGTGCAGATGAAGCCCAAGTTTCCCGTGGAGACGCTCGCGCAATACGACGAGGAACTGATGAAGAGCGCCAAGCTGCCGACCATCAGCACGCGGCCGGTCTCCAGCGTGGTCAAGACGATTTCCGAGTAGCCAGGTGCGGTCAGCGGCCTCAAGCCAGCAGGAGCGTGAAAATTCCGGAACGTGATGTGCCGAAACTGCGGATCGAGGGATATGTCATCGTGTCCGGCAACGGCATGCTGGCGGACTCGACCGGCGAAATGCCGGCCGCGCTCAAATTCGACGGCGACCAGCATTTCTTCGCCAGCGCGCTCGACCAAGTGGACCTCGTGATCCATGGCCGCAATTCGTTCGAGGATCACCCCAACTCGCCGAACCGCAGGCGGATCGTTCTGACCCGTACAGTAAGCGGCCTCGCCGATGATCCATCCAATGCTAAAGCAACGCTGTGGAATCCGGCCGGCGCCTCGTTCACGGCCGCCTGCGAGCGGGCGGGCGTGACTGAAGGCACGGCTGCGGTGATCGGCGGTCCACAGGTCTTCGCGCTGTTTCTCGACCGCTACGACACATTCTGGCTCTCGGTCGCGCCGCATGTGCAGCTGGAGAACGGCCTGGCATGCTTTCCGGGGGTCCCGGCCCGTTCGCCGCAGCAAATCCTCGCCGACCATGGCCTGACACCCGGCGAGGTCCGTGTGCTCGACAGCGCCCACGATGTCAGCCTCACAGCCTGGCACCGATAGGCCGATCCGACTTTTGACATTCCCCGCCGGCTGCACGCCGCAGAGGCGCGGGCCGCAATGAGCGTGGCCGGAAACACGATCAGAGACCGGCTGCGCGCCGGTCTCTCAGCTCATCGTCCGATCTCCGATCAGGCGAACAGGCCCGGCTGCTGCCGCGTCGCATGGTCCTGCGCCTCGACGGCGGCGACCGCCGTCATGTTGAGGATGCCACGCGCGGTCACCGATGGCGTCAGAATATGGGCCGGCCGCGACGGCCCGATCAGGATCGGCCCGACCGGGAGGCCATCGGCCATTTCCTTGATCATCTGATAGGCGACGTGAGCCGCATCGAGGTTCGGCATCACCAGCACATTGGCAACGCCTTCGAGGCGGGACTGCGGCAGCACATAGTCGCGCTTGACCTGCGACAGCGCGGTTGCCCCCTGCATCTCGCCGTCGGCCTCGATCTCCGGGTGGCGCTCCCTCAGCAGCGCAGTGGCGCGCCGCATCTTCCGTGACGACTCGGTATCGTAGCTGCCGAAATCCGAATGCGACACGAAGGCGATCTTCGGCGTGAGGCCGAAGCGCTGCACATGCGCCGCGGCCGAAGAGGCGATTTCCGCGAGCTCCTCGGCGGTGGGATTGGGCCGCACCTGCGTATCGGCAAGGAAGATCGAGCCCTTGCTGGTGATCATCAACACCAGCGCGGCGAAGTCGGAGACGCCCGGCCGCGCTCCGATGATCTCGCGGATATGGCGCAGATGGCTCATGTAGCGCCCCTCGACGCCGCACAGCATCGCGTCCGCCTCACCGCGCACCACCGCCAGCGCCGCGATCACGGTCGCGTTGGTGCGCACCATGGTGCGTGCGGCGTCCGGCGTCACGCCATGGCGCCCCGCCGCATCGATATAGCTCTGCACATAGGAGCGGTAACGCGGATCGTCTTCCGGATTGATCAGATCGAAGTCCTGGCCCGGCCGGATCACGAGGCCGAGCCGCGCGATCCGCGCATTGATGACGGACGGACGGCCGACCAGGATCGGCCGCGCCAGTTTTTCCTCGAGCACCGCCTGCGTCGCGCGCAGCACGCGCTGGTCCTCGCCCTCGGCGTAGATCACCCGCACCGGCTGGGTCCGCGCCCGGCTGAACACCGGCTTCATGATCAGGCCGGAGCGGAAGGTGAAGCGCTCGAGACGCTCGCGATACTGCTCGAAATCGACGATCGGCCGGGTCGCGACGCCGGACTCCATCGCCGCCTTCGCCACCGCCGGCGCGATCCGCAGGATCAGGCGCGGATCGAACGGGGTCGGAATCAGCGAGCCGGGGCCGAACCCCTGCACCTCGCCGTCGCCGCTCGCCGTCGTGGCATCCGACGGTGCCTCGCGCGCGAGCTGGGCAATGGCGTCGACCGCCGCGCGCTTCATCGCCTCATTGATGGCAGTGGCGCCGACGTCGAGCGCCCCGCGGAAGATGAAGGGAAAGCACAGAACGTTGTTGACCTGATTGGGAAAGTCGGAGCGCCCGGTGCAGATCATCGCATCGGGGCGCGCCTTGCGCGCCTCGTCGGGCATGATCTCCGGCGTCGGATTGGCCAGCGCCAGCACAAGTGGCTTGTCCGCCATACGCTTGACCATCTCCGGCTTTAGCACATTGGGTCCGGACACGCCGAGGAAGATGTCGGCATCATCGATGACGTCGTCCAATGTCCGCTTGTCGGTCTTCTGAGCGTAGACCGCCTTCCAGCGATCCATATGCTCGTTGCGGCCGTCATAGACCAGACCGTCGAGGTCGCAGACCCAGATGTTTTTGCGCTGGGCGCCCAGCGCCACCAGCAGGTTGAGGCAAGCGATCGCGGCCGCGCCCGCCCCGGTGCCGACGATCTTGCAGTCGGCGAGCTTCTTGCCGTTGAGCAGCAGCGCGTTGGTCACCGCCGCGCCGACGATGATCGCGGTGCCGTGCTGATCGTCGTGGAAGACCGGGATGTTCATGCGCGCCTTGAGTTGCGCCTCGATCTCGAAGCAGTCCGGCCCGCTAATGTCCTCAAGGTTGATGCCGCCGAAGGTCGGCTCCAGTGCGGCCACCGTCTCGACCACCCGCTCCACGGTGGACGCGTTGATCTCGATGTCGAACACGTCGATGCCGGCGAATTTCTTGAACAGAACCGCCTTGCCTTCCATCACCGGCTTCGAGGCCAGCGGGCCGATATTGCCGAGGCCGAGCACGGCCGTTCCGTTGGACACCACCGCAACCAGATTGGCACGGGTGGTGAGGTTGGCAGCTTCGAGCGGATCGGCGGCGATGGCCTCGCAGGCGGCGGCGACCCCCGGGCTGTAGGCCAGCGCCAGATCGCGCTGGTTGGCGAGAGGCTTGGTGGCCTGGATTTCAAGCTTGCCGGGGCGCGGCAGTTGATGGAAGGCAAGGGCCGCAGATTTCAGATCGTCAGAACTCGATATCGTCACGTTTTTCACTGGCCTCCGCCACCTACCTTCTGCTCCGCCGTTCGCCTGCGGCCTTACGTGTCCGGCAGGTTCAACCTGATATGCAGCTCGCGCAACTGTTTCGGCGTCGCCTCGGACGGCGCCCCCATCAGCAGATCTTCCGCGCGCTGGTTCATCGGGAAGAGCGAAATCTCCCGCAGGTTACTCGTGCCGCACAACAGCATAACGATGCGGTCGACACCCGCCGCCATGCCGCCGTGCGGCGGCGCGCCATACTGGAAAGCACGATACATGCCGCCGAAGCGCTCGACGACATCCTTCTCACCGTAGCCGGCAATCTCGAACGCCTTCACCATGGCCTCCGGCTTGTGATTGCGGATACCGCCCGAGGCGATCTCATAGCCGTTGCAGGTGATGTCGTACTGGAAAGCCTTGATGGTCAGCGGGTCCTGGCTCCGCAGCGCCTCGAGGCCGCCCTGCGGCATCGAGAACGGGTTGTGAGAGAAGTCGACCTTCTTCTCATCCTCGTTGTACTCGTACATCGGGAAATCGACGATCCAGGCCAGTGCGAACCGGTCCTTGTCGATGAGGTTCAGTTCCTCGCCCACCTTGGTGCGGGCAAGGCCCGCGAACTTCCAGAACTTCTGTGGATCACCGGCCACGAAGAAGGCCGCATCACCGGCCTTGAGGCCGAGCTGCTGGCGGATCGCCTCGGTGCGTTCGGCCCCGATATTGTTGGCAAGCGGCCCGGCACCCTCGCCGCCCTCCCGCCACATGATGTAACCGAGCCCCGGCTGTCCCTCGCCCTGCGCCCATGAATTCATCCGGTCGCAGAAGGCGCGGCTGCCGCCGCCCGGCCCCGGAATCGCCCAGACCTGGTTCCGGGTGTCTTCCAGCATCCTGGCGAACACCTTGAAGCCGGAGCCGCGGAAATGCTCCGAGACCTCCTGCATTTCCAGCGGATTGCGCAGGTCCGGCTTGTCGGTGCCGTATTTGCGCAGCGCCTCGGCGAACGGGATGCGCGGCCAGTTGCGGTTGACCGGCTTGCCCTTGGCGAACTCCTCGAACACCCCGGTGACCACCGGCTCCATCGCCGCGAACACATCATCCTGGGTAACGAAGCTCATCTCGACATCGAGCTGATAGAACTCGCCCGGCAGCCGGTCCGCCCGCGGATCCTCGTCGCGGAAGCAGGGTGCGATCTGGAAATAGCGGTCGAAGCCCGACATCATCAGCAGTTGCTTGTACTGCTGTGGCGCCTGCGGCAGCGCATAGAAACGGCCGGGATGGATGCGGCTCGGCACCAGGAAATCGCGGGCACCTTCCGGCGAGGAGGCCGTCAGGATGGGCGTCTGGAACTCGAAGAACCCCTGCTCCTTCATCCGCCGGCGCATCGAATCGATGATCGCCCCGCGGGTCATGATGTTCTGGTGCAGCCGCTCGCGACGGAGGTCGAGGAAACGGTACTTAAGCCTTGTATCTTCAGGATAATCCTGGTCTCCGAACACCGGCAGCGGCAGCTCGGCCGCCTCGCCCAGCAGCTCGATCTCGGTAATGAAAATCTCGACCGTCCCGGTCGGCAGGTCGGGATTGTCGGTCCCCTCCGGCCGCTTCCGGACCTTGCCGTCGATCCGCACCACCCATTCCGCGCGCAGCCGCTCGGCATCCTGGAAGGCCGGCGAGTCGGGATCGGCCACGCACTGCGTCAGCCCGTAATGGTCGCGCAGATCAATGAACAGCAGGCCGCCATGGTCGCGGATGCGGTGGCACCAGCCGGACAGCCGGACCTCCTGGCCAATATTGGCGTCGCGCAACGCGCCGCAGGTATGGGAGCGATAACGATGCATGGAATTCCCGAAAATACGTCAGAGGATGCAGAATCGCGAGGCTGTGCAACCCGGCAGGTGGTGAGGGTTTACCCGAGCCGATCCGGCCCGGCAACCGGATGCAATGGCACCCTCTCGGGCGGCCCGGATTGGAGGGAAACAATCCGGTTCCGTGTCGAAATCGGGGCGACAAGCCGCGCCAGACACGTTATTCAGCCCCAATGGAGCTGATTACCACCACCGCCGAACTTGCCGCCGTCTGCGACCGCCTCGCCCGCCACCCTTATGTCACCGTCGATACGGAATTCCTGAGGGAAACCACCTATTATCCGCAGCTCTGCGTATTGCAGATGGCAAGTCCCGAGGAGGCCGCGGTGGTGGATGCACTGGCTGCCGGCATCGACCTTGCCCCGTTCTTTGCGCTGATGGGCAATCAGAAGGTGCTGAAGGTGTTTCATGCCGCACGGCAGGACATCGAGATCGTCTGGCATCTTGCCCATACCATTCCCGCTCCGGTCTTCGACACCCAGGTGGCGGCCATGGTGCTCGGCTATGGCGACTCCATCGCCTACGATCAGCTGGTCGAACGGATCACCGGCCATCGCCTCGACAAGAGCCACCGCTTCACCGACTGGTCGCTGCGGCCGCTTTCGGAGGAGCAGATCCGCTATGCGGAAGGCGACGTGACCCATCTGCGAGAGGTGTTCGTCGCCCTCGACGCCGCGCTCAAGAAGCGCGGACGCAGCGACTGGGTCAGCGAGGAGATGGAGGTCCTCACCTCACCCAAGACCTACGATGTCGATCCCGACCGCGCATGGGAGCGGCTCAGGAGCCGGGTCCGCAAGCCCAAGGATCTCGCCGTGCTGATGGAAGTCGCCGCCTGGCGCGAGCGCGAGGCGCAGAGCCGCAACGTGCCGCGGTCGCGTATCCTGAAGGACGATGCGATCGGCGACATCGCGACCCATGCGCCGACCAGTTCGGAGCGGCTGACGCGACTGCGTTCTCTCCCCAAGGGTTTCGAGCGCTCGAAATGGGGCGCCGACGTGCTGGCGGCAATTCAGCGGGGGCTGGCCCGCGATCCGCGCGATCTGCCGAAGCTCGACAAGCCGCGCAACCACGGCAACGGCTCTGCCACCGTCGAGCTTCTCAAGGTCCTGCTGCGGATGACCTCGGAGCGCCATGCCGTGGCGAGCAAGATCATCGCCACCGTCGATGACCTCGAACAGATCGTCGCGGACGATCATGCCGACGTCGCCGCCCTGCGCGGCTGGCGGCGGGAGTTGTTCGGCGAGGCCGCCCTCGCGCTCAAGCACGGCCGGCTTGCGCTGGCGATGGAGAAGGGCCGCGTGGTGCCGGTCGAGAAGCAGACCCCGGCTTAAGACGTTTTCGCGCGAAGCGGGATTCGGTCCGCGTCGACAAGCTCGGACTATTTGCGGACGATCGATCCTGAGCGGCCGACCAGACGCGCGAGCTGCTTAAAGCGGCTGCCGGCACGATCGGCCACCAGGTCGACCATGCGATGTTCGAATACCAGCGCCAGCTTGCGTCCCTTGCTGCGGAAATGCGTTGCCGGCAGGACGCCGGGACGCGCGGCAGAAATCAGGTGCGCCAGCCGGAACGCCGCCCCGAGAATACGCGCCCGTTCCAGCATCGCGGGTGAGACCAGCGCCCGGATCGTCGCCAATGGTTCGGTCTCCTCGCGCAACCCGGCATAGCGATAGAAGACCGACAGCGCGACCATGGCCCGCTCCTGATGGGTGATCGAGCCGAAATTGCCGTTACAGACCAGGTTCAGCGTCTGCTCGCCGCGATAATCAGGATGAAACCGCCAGCCGACATCCGACAGCAGGCATGCGACATGCCGGAGACGGCGTTCTTCGGGTGTCTCGGACAGCTTGGCGACGCGGACAAAGCGGTCGGTCCAGTCGATCAGCTCCTTGGCGTGCTGAGCCGAGCGCGAGAGCAGTTCGTTGAGCGTCTGCGCCGCGCTCAACAAGCCATCCTTGGCCCGCTCCCGTGCCGGCAGCATTTCGTAGAGCAGGCCTTCGCGGACACCATAGGTCGAGAACACGATAGCTTCCGGCTTCGCGACACGAATGACGTGTTCGAGCACCAGCGCGGCATAGGCGAGCAGCGGCTGCCGGGCCTCGGCCACCACTTCGATATCAGCCAGGGCATTGGCGCCCGCGAGCCGCCGCAGCCGCCGCGCGAACGTCAGTGCCTCGGTCGCCGGGATCGAATAGCCATGCATCACCCTCAGCGGATAGCCGCTTTGAATGATGTGGATGCGGGCCAGTGCCCGCCAGGTGCCGCCGACCGCGTAAAATCTCCTGCCCCGCCCCTCGGCAAGCTGCGGTGCCCGCTCCAGCTCGGCGCGAACGATGCTCTGCGCGCGCTTGATCGATTTCGACGATGCATCCTGCAGCGCAAGGCCACCGAGCGGCAGCGTCACCCCACGATGCAGGCGGTTGCGACGCACGTCGATCAATTCCAGCGAGCCGCCGCCAAGGTCACCCACGATGCCATCGGGTTGATGGATGCCGGATATCACGCCGAGCGCGGACAGCTCGGCCTCGCGCCGTCCGGAGAGGATATTGATCGGCACGCCGCAGAGCCGCTCCGCCCGCTTGATGAATTCCTGCCCGTTGCGGGCGTCCCGGCACGCGGCGGTCGCGATCGCATAGACGCGCCCGACCTTCATCACCTTGCACAGCGCCCGGAACCGACGCAACGCCGTCAGCGCCTTGTTGACGGCGTCGTCCGCCAACAGGCCGGTACTCTGTACTTCGCGGCCGAGACCGCAAAGCGTCTTCTCGTTGAACAGCGTCACCAGGCTCCGCGCCAGCGCCTGGTAGACGACAAGGCGGACGGAGTTGGAGCCGATATCGATGACAGCGACGCTGGCCGCGCGTTTCGATTTCCGCGCGGTCACCGGGCGGCCTCTTTATTACGACGTTGGCGATTGTCGCTCTGATCGACGTGTGAGCCGCCGCGGCGACGATTCCTTAAGCGACTTTCCACGGCCGGAGAGACTCGGATTCGTCATGAAATAATTGTGCAGGTTGAAAGGTTCCTCGCCCTTCACCGCTTTCATACGCGTTGACGATCCATCGGGCAATAACTGCCAGCTCTGTTCGGTATCTTTCAGGTTGGCAACCATGATCTGTTCCAGCACCTGCTGGTGAACCGTCGGATTTTCCAGCGGGCACAGCACCTCGACGCGGCGGTCGAGATTGCGCGGCATCATGTCGGCGGACGAAATATAGACCGCCGCCTTCGGCCCCGGCATCGGGTGCCCCATGCCGAAACAGTAGATGCGCCCGTGCTCGAGGAACCGTCCGATCACCGACTTGACGCGGATGTTTTCCGAGAGGCCCGGAACGCCCGGCCGCAGGCAGCAGATGCCGCGGACGACGAGTTCGACAGAAACGCCGGCCTGCGAGGCCTTGTAGAGCGCATCGATGATTTCTGGATCGACCAGCGCATTCATCTTCATCCAGACCGCCGCCGGACTGCCGTGACGGGCGAAGGCGATCTCACCCTCGATATGCTCGAGGATGCGTTTGCGCAGCGTCAGCGGCGAGACCGCCATTTTCTCGATGTCGATCGGCTCGGCATAGCCGGTGATGAAATTGAACACGCGCGCAACATCGCGTCCGATGATCGGGTCCGACGTGAAGTAGGACAGGTCGGTATAGATGCGCGCGGTGACCGGATGATAATTTCCGGTTCCCGTATGTACATAGGTGGTGAGACTGCCGCCTTCCCGCCGCACCACGAGCGACAACTTTGCGTGCGTCTTCAATTCGAGGAAGCCATAGACCACCTGCACGCCGGCACGCTCGAGATCGCGTGACCAGCGGATGTTGGCCTCTTCGTCGAACCGCGCCTTGATCTCCACCAGCGCTGTCACCGACTTGCCTGCCTCGGCCGCTTCCATCAGCGCGCGGACGATCGGCGAGTCGCGCGATGTGCGGTAGAGCGTCTGCTTGATGGCAAGCACGTCCGGATCGCGCGCCGCCTGCTGCAGGAATTGCACCACCACGTCGAACGATTCATAGGGATGGTGGACGATCAGATCCTTCTGCCGGATCGCCGCGAAAATATCGCCGCCGTGATCGCGCACGCGCTCGGGATGGCGCGGAACATAGGGCATGAATTCAAGGTCCGGACGATCGAGCCGGGTCAGTTGCGACAGTTCATTCATCGCCAGAACGCCGTCAACCAACAGCACTTCGTCGTCGGCGGAAGCCAGCGCCCGTTGCACGAAGGTGCGCAGATCCTCCGGCATCGTCGCCTCGATCTCGAGACGAATGACCGAGCCGCGGCGCCGTCGCTTCAGCGCGGTCTCGAACAGCCGCACCAGATCCTCGGCTTCTTCCTCGATTTCGAGTTCGCTGTCGCGGATGACGCGGAAGGCGCCCTTCCCCTTCACCAGGTAACCGGGGAAGAGACGGCCGATGAACAGGCTCGTCGCCTGCTCCAGCGTCATCAGACGGACGACGCCATCCTTGCCGGAGGATGGCAGCCGGATGAAACGATCGATCTTGCCCGGCATGCGGATCAGCGCGTTCATCGGCTTGCCGTCCGACACCCGCACCAGATGCAGCGCCACCGTGAAGCCGAGACTGGGAATGAAGGGGAATGGATGCGCCGGATCGATCGCCAGCGGCGTCAGCAGCGGGAAAATGTTGTGGAGGAAATAATCCTCGACCCAGCTCCGCTCCGCCTTGGTCATGTCGCGACCGTCCACCAGAACGATCCCCACCTCGGCAAGATTGACGCGGAGGTCGCGCCAGATCGCCTGCTGGTCGGTGGCGAGCTTGGAGACGGTTTCGTTGATGACCACCAGTTGCTCGGCCGGCGTCAATCCGTCGGGACTGCGCTCGACAATTCCTTCCCGGACCTGCGCCTTGATGCCGGCGACGCGGACCATAAAGAATTCATCAAGGTTGTTTGCGGAAATCGAGAGGAAGCGGACGCGCTCCAGCAGCGGGTGCCCCGGATTGACCGACTCTTCCAACACCCGGCGATTGAAATGCAGCCAGGACAACTCCCGGTTGATAAAGCGGTCGGGACTGGTCGCGATCGACGCCGTGGCTACCGGATCGAGAGAACTATCTTCAATCTCAATAACTTGCTCAGAATCCATCGATCGGCATCCAGTGTCACGAGGGCGGAAGTAACCACCATCGAACATGTTCTATCGGGATGACAATTCAATGACAGGTGCCCTGCGGTATCAAGCCGCTGGTCGGTTGAGGCCGACCGGCCAGCCCCGAACAAGGCGGTGCCCGGAAAAATCTAGTGTGGTGGTTCAGAAGTTCGCAACCTTGGTTTCTGCGACCTCTCCAGGCGAACTTCGGATTAGGGACACTAGACTTCGGCCCCATCGGTCCGCCGAAGCACCTCGGCGGCGAGAGCCCGCGTCACCGGGCGCCTCAGACGCAGCGATTCCTCATCCAGCCGCTCGACGGCGAGCCGCGCGGCCGCGAAGGAGCGCTCGATCCGGCTGGCAAGGTAGCTCACGACGGTCTCATCAAGATGCATCTGGCGATCGGCGCTGAACTTGATGATCAGCGCCCGAAACAGATGATCATCGGGCTGGTCGACGGTCACGACCGGGATCGCGCGCAGCCGCGAGCGCAGGTCTCGAAGGCCGACGTCGAGGGCCGCGGGCGGTCGCCGCGATGTCATCAGGACATAGGCCTGCTGCTCCCGCGCCAGATTGAGAAGATGAAACAGCGCGCGCTCGTCCACGCTGTCGGCGCTGATGTCCTCCACCACCAAGGCCCCGGTGGCCAGTTCGGCCGGGACCGAAGCCGCTGTCAGGCTGTGGGCCGCGGTGGAGCGCGCCCCCGCCATCGCGGCCCAGATGGCCGCCAGATGGCTCTTGCCGGCCCCTTCAGCCCCGGCCAGCATCATGATGCGGTTCGGCCAATCCGGCCAGCTCTCGATCAGCGTCAGCGCGGCCGCATTGCAGGGGCCGTCCAGAAAATCCTCCCGCGACAGACTTTCAGCGTGCGGCAGGGCAAACGCGAGCTGGCGCGGCGGCGCAACGATGGACACGCAACAAACTCCGTTTCGCCGTTAAATCCCTCGGCGCCCGGCAGGGTGCCCGCATCCAATGCAAAACCACCCGACAATGCCATGGTTTCAGGGCAAAAGCCCCCGCTATCCAAAGCGGCGCGGGCGAAAAAGCGCCCTAGCCGGCCCGTTCGATCGCGCCCATGTGGCGTACCCATTCCACCAGGTAAAATGCCACCGATAGCAGGGTCAGGACGGCGACCGCCGCCGTCAGGATCAGATCATAGGGCGTGGCGTTGAAGCCGAAGCCCAGCGACGCCAGCACCAGCGCAGCCAGGGCCACCTGGGCCACGGTGTTGAACTTGGAGACCATCAGCGGCTTCATCGGCATCGGCTTGTCGAACAGCCAGGAAATGATGACCGCGCCGACGATCATGATGTCACGCGACACCACCAGGATGACGATCCAGCGGGGAAAAGCGCCCCATATGCCGAGGGCGACGTAGATCGACACCAGCAGCGTCTTGTCGGCCAGCGGGTCGAGCAGCGCCCCCAGTTCGCTGGCCATGTGAAAGCGTTTCGCAAGGAAGCCGTCGATGGCATCGCTGACCCCTGCCACCACGAAAATCCCGAACGCGATCTTCATCTGGCCGGACGCGATGGCCCAGACGATGATGGGAACCAGCAGGATACGGGCAAGGGTGATGACGTTTGGAATACTCACGCGGCGTTTCCCGTGGCCACCCGATCATTGAACAGAGCCAGCAGTTTAGGACGCCAGCCAACCCTTCTGTACATAGTACAGGATGGTTCCTGTTGCGAGCCATTGCGCAACCGCGCAATTCGACGTAACCAGCCCGAAACCGCACGATCCTGCCTGCAGACGCCGCGTCCGGCGCGTGCTGCGGCAAAGCCGGATGAGGGACCATGACCGAGCGCAACAGCGGACTGACCTATGCCGAGGCCGGGGTGGACATCGACGCCGGAAACCGGCTGGTCGATCTCATCAAGCCGATGGTGCGCGCCACGGCCCGCGCCGGCGCCGATGCCGAGATCGGCGGGTTCGGCGGATTGTTCGATCTGAAGGCGGCGGGCTTCAAGGATCCGGTCCTGGTCGCTGCGACCGATGGCGTCGGCACCAAGGTGAAGATCGCCATCGAGACCGGCATCCATGACGGCATCGGCATCGATCTCGTTGCGATGTCGGTCAACGACCTCGTGGTGCAAGGCGCCGAGCCGCTGTTCTTTCTGGACTATTTCGCCTGCAGCAAGCTCCGCCCGGAGGCCACGGCGGCGATCGTCGGCGGCATCGCCGAAGCCTGCCGCGAATCCGGATGTGCGCTGATCGGCGGCGAGACCGCGGAAATGCCCGGCCTTTACCAGGACGGCGACTACGACCTCGCCGGCTTCGCGGTCGGAGCTGCAGAACGTGGCACCCTGCTGCCCGGCCGTGATATCGCCGCTGACGACGTGGTGCTGGGCCTTGCCTCTTCGGGGCTGCATTCCAACGGTTTTTCGCTGGTGCGCAAGATTGTCGCCAAGTCGGGCGTCGCCTACGACGCCCCCGCTCCCTTCGCCCCGGTGATGACGCTGGGCGGCGCACTGCTGACGCCGACGCGGCTTTACGTGCAATCGTGTCTGCGCGCGATCCGCGACACCGGCAAGGTGAAGGGCCTCGCGCACATCACCGGCGGCGGCTTCACGGACAATATCCCGCGCGTATTGCCCCAACAGCTCGGGGTCAGGATCGATCTGGCGAAACTGCCGGTGCTGCCGGTGTTCAAATGGCTGGCCCGCGAGGGCGGCATCGCCGAGCGTGAGTTGTTGCGCACTTTCAACTGCGGCATCGGCATGATCGTGATCGTCGCGCCGGACGCGGCCGCCGAAGTGTTCGAAAATTTCCGGATCAGCGGCGAAACCGTCGTCGAGCTCGGCCGCGTCGTCGACCATGGCGAGGGGGAGCGCGTCGTCTATGACGGCCAGCTCGATCTGGCGTGGTAGCGGCAATGAGGCAGCGCGTCGCCATTCTCATTTCCGGCCGCGGCTCGAATATGGCCGCCCTGATCGATGCGGCGGCTGCGATGGACTTTCCGGCAGAGATCGCCGTGGTGATCTCGAATACTCCGGACGCCGCCGGCCTTGCAAAAGCCAGCGCCAGCAATATTCCCACCGTGGTGGTCGATAGCAAACCGTTCGGCAAGGACCGCGCGGCTTTCGAGGCCGCGCTGCAGACCGAACTCGACAAGCATCGCATCGACATCGTCTGCCTCGCCGGCTTCATGCGCCTGCTCACCGCCGATTTCGTGCTGCGCTGGACCGACCGGATGCTCAATATCCATCCGTCGCTGCTGCCCTCCTTCCGCGGGCTCGATCCGCACGGCCAGGCGCTGCGAGCCGGCGTGAAAATTTCCGGCGCGACCGTCCACTATGTCACGCCGGAAACCGATGCCGGGCCGATCATCGTGCAGGGGGCCGTCGCAGTCCGTGACGACGACACGACGGAGACGCTGGCGGCGCGGGTGCTGGAGATCGAGCATCGCATCTATCCGGACGCCTTGCGGCTGGTTGCCAGCGGCAGCACGCGAATCGAGGGCGGACTTTGCAGAACCACCGCCACGGGCAGCCCCGACGACACCCTGATCTCGCCGGCGACGATCTAGTCTCCCGAATCCGAAGCTCGCCTCCCCATACCTTGCTCTCCGTAGCGAACTTCGGATTCGAAGGACACTGGCAGACTTGTGATCCTCGTGTGGTTTCGGTTCAGAAGTTGGCCTGGAGAGGTCGCAGAAACCAAGGTCGCGAACTTCTGAACCACCACGCTGGGACATTCACCGTCACAGTCGCTCGCGCGCTGCCAACGACGCAGCGGGCGCGTGCGGAAGGCTCACTCGACCGTGGCCGGGGTCCCTTCCGCCGCCTCGCGCAGGGCGATTTTCTCGAGCTTGCGGCGACGCCAGACCGAACCGGCGATCAGCACGATCACGACGCCCAACAGGCCGCAAACGATCTCCGCCAGTTCGCTGCTGAATTCGAGATGATGGGGCTGCGCCAGCGAGGTCAGATCGATCCTGAGCGCGATTGAACCGCCCAGCATCTGCGTCAGCGCCGGATGCACTCCGGGGTCGGTGGCGATCACGTTGCCCGCGACCCAGCCGAGCAAGGCGGCCCCTGCCCAGACCAGCGCCGGATAGCGCGCCAGGAGAGCCATGATCAAGGTCGCGCCGGCAACAATCAGCGGAATGCTGATTGCGAGGCCCAGAATCAGCAGCACGGCACTCCCGTTCGCCGCGGCGGCGACTGCGATAACATTGTCGAGGCTCATGACGATGTCGGCAACGACAACGATCTGAACCGCAGCCATCAGATGCGCCGCGGCCTTGACGCCGTCCTCGTCGTCTTCCTCGTCCGGAACGAGAAGCTTCGCCGCAATCACGAGCAGGGCCAGGCCGCCGATCAGCTTGAGATACGGCAATTCCATCAATGTCGCGATGATGCCGGTGAAGATGATCCGCAGCACCACCGCCGCGCCTGCGCCAAGGATCATTCCCCACAAGCGCTGGCGCGGCTGCAAACCGCGACAGGCGAGCGCGATCACCAGCGCGTTGTCACCCGACAGCAGAACGTTGATCCAGATGATCTGGCCGACTGCAACCCAGAAGGCTGGCTGATGAGCTTCTCTTTGGAAGTCGGTGACGATGGCCTGCAGCGTCGCCGGATCAAAGATGTGCAGGATCCAATCCACCGTTCCCCTACCCGCTCAGACCGGACCAGATCCGCAACGATTTTTTCTTATCGGACGGATCGCAAAGGCCGTTCAGAGCGTTCTCTTGGCAAGAGATTGCGAAACCGGTCGCGTCCGATCCTTGGCCCGTTGCGACTGGCCACAGATATCGAGGGTGTGGCCCGAAGGCCGCCACCCGATTTTGTCGTGTCGTGTCGGGGCGGGCTGCGGCCGTCCTCATTCAACCGACGATTTCGTTGCCAGAGAAGAACTGCGCGATCTCGACCTTCGCGGTTTCGGGAGCATCGGAGCCATGCACCGAGTTTTCGCCGATCGACTTTGCGTGAAGCTTGCGGATGGTGCCGTCGGCGGCCTTGGCCGGATCGGTTGCCCCCATCACGTCCCGGTACTTTGCGATCGCGCCCTCGCCTTCGAGCACTTGCACGACCACCGGCCCGGAGATCATGAAGTCCACCAACTCCCCGAAGAAGGGCCGTTCCCTGTGGACGGCATAAAATGTCTCGGCCTGCTCGCGGGTCATGCGGATACGCTTCTGAGCGACGATACGCAGCCCGGCCTTCTCGATCAGCGCATTGATGGCGCCGGTGATATTGCGCGCGGTGGCGTCGGGCTTGATAATCGAAAAGGTGCGTTCAATCGCCATAATCTTCGTCCTTGCAACGACATGAATGGAGGGTGCGGCGCTTATATCGACGCCGGCTCGCTCCGGCAAGGCAGCAATCCGGCCGACCACTGCGGTCGATCGCTCCTCCGGCGATGCGGATGAATTTCGCAAGATCGCTGGCCGGCGCTGCGATGGCCGGCATCATCCCTACCCCGGAAAGCGGGTCGTATCATTCGGGGTCCGGCGCCATGCGGCTTCGCGGATCATGCTTGGGACGCCTCCACCCGCCCGAATGACCGGCAGGCGCCAGGAAACCGGGGAAAATCGGTTGATCTTTATTCAATTTTTACTAAACAGGTCGGAATTTGACGGATCGGCGAAACAATTCTTGCCGATACGGCTTGGTCCAGTGTCTTCTGAATTAGACAACCAAAATGGAACTGGATGATGACGGATACTTCGATAAAGGCCCGGGAGCGTCTCGACAGCGTGACAAGCCGGTCCGTCTGCCGGGCCATCGGTGAGAGGCTGCGCGCATCGGCAATAGCCAGTGCGGACGATCTGCCGCCGCAGTTGCAATCACTGCTCGCAGCGATGCGGCAGCAGGAGGAAAGACTGATGCAGGGCGGCCTGGAACGCAATGCAATGGCTTAGGGGGGCCGGCTTCAAGAGATTCCCGAACGGACTTGCGTTTCAGTCTGTCTCCGGTGAAAAGCCGGAATGCTTTCCATCACCGATATCTCCGTGCGCGTCGCCGGACGCCTCTTGATCGATCACAGTTCGGCTCAGATAGGCCCGGGCGCGCGGGTTGGCTTCGTCGGCCGCAACGGGGTCGGCAAATCGACGCTGTTTCACGCGATCCGCGGCGAACTGCCGCTCGAGAGCGGAAGCATCACACGGCCGCCGCGCTGGACCATCGGCAGCCTGGCGCAGGAAGCGCCAGACGGTCCGGACCGTCTGATCGATGTGGTGCTGAAAGCCGATGCCGAGCGCGATGCACTGCTGCGCGAGGCCGATACCGCCCGCGATCCGGAGCGCATTGCTGAAATTCAGACCCGGCTGGTCGACATCGACGCTCATTCGGCGCCGGCCCGCGCCGGCGCCATTCTCAGCGGCCTCGGCTTTTCCGCCGCAGATCAGCTACGCGCCTGCCAGGAATTTTCCGGCGGCTGGCGCATGCGGGTGGCGCTTGCAGCAACCCTGTTCGCGGCGCCCGATCTGCTGCTGCTCGACGAGCCCACCAACTACCTTGATCTCGAAGGCACGCTGTGGCTGGAAAACCATCTGGCGAGCTATCCGCGCACGCTGATCGTGATCAGCCATGACCGCGACCTGCTCGACACCTCGGTCGATCAGATTCTGCATCTCGAGCATGGCAAGCTCACGCTCTACAAGGGGACCTATTCCAGCTTCGAGGAGCAGCGTGCGGCCCGGGCCATGCTTGACGCCAAGATGGCCAGGCGCCAGGAACAGGAGCGCCAGCGACTGCAGAGCTTCGTCGACCGGTTCAAGGCCAAGGCCAGCAAGGCACGACAGGCGCAGTCCCGCGTCAAGATGCTCGAGCGCATGAAGCCGGTCACCGCCCTGGTCACCCACGATGTGCGCGAGATAACCTTTCCGTCTCCGGAGAAGCTGCTGTCGCCTCCGATCATCGCGCTCGATGGCGTGTCGGTCGGCTACGATCCGGACGCACCGGTGCTCAGGCGCGTAACGCTGCGTATCGACAACGACGATCGCATCGCGCTGCTCGGTGCCAACGGCAATGGCAAGTCCACCCTGGTCAAGCTGCTCGCCGGCAAGCTTAAGCCGTTCGCCGGCAAGGTCGTGCACGCCGATAAGCTCTCGGTCGGCTATTTCGCCCAGCATCAGACCGACGAGCTGGACGCAGATGCCTCACCTTACGATCACGTCCGCCGGCTGATGCCCGAGGCGCCCGAAGCGAAGGTGCGCGCGCGTGTCGATGCGATCGGTTTTTCCGGCAAGGCCGGCGACACGCCGGTGAGCAGCCTGTCAGGCGGCGAGAAGGCGCGGCTGCTGCTGGGGCTTGCCACCTTCCACGGCCCCAACCTCATCATCCTCGACGAGCCGACCAACCATCTCGATATCGACAGCCGCGCCGCGCTTGCGGAGGCCATCAACAGCTTCGCCGGCGCGGTGATCATGGTTTCGCATGATCGCTACCTGATCGAGGCCTGCGCCGACCGGCTTTGGGTCGTCGCCAATCGGACTGTCGAAACCTATGACGGTGACCTCGACGACTATCGTCGCGCCGTCCTGTCGCCGCCCGACAAACGCGGCAAAACCGCAGACGGCGCCGCGGAGGATCGCGCGAGCAGCCGGATCCATGGATCGAGGCCGAAGCCGCAGAAGAGCCGGTCCCCCAAGCAGCGGCTGATCGAGGCTGAAGCAGAAATCGCCAGGATCACGGAAATCCTGGCGAAGATCGACCACGCTCTGGCGTTACCGGACATTTTCACCCAGGACCCGAAGCAGGCCGCGCAGCTCGGCAAGGCCCGCACGGCAGCGGCAGCCGCCCTCGAACGCGCCGAGGAGGCCTGGCTGACCGCAAGTTCGGAGCTTGATCAGGCCGCCGGCTGATCCGTCAGCCGGTATGACGTTTGCGCGACTTGGTCCGGGCCGGCTTGGCCGGCGCGGCGGACTCCGGCAGGCGCTCGATCGAGCTCAAGCGGCCACCCCGGAACGTATAAATGCCGGCGTGAATCCCGCGGGAATAGGTCAGCACCGCAAGGCGCTCGCCGCCGGGCTCGTTCGACAGGTTGACGTTGTCCGGCCGGCCTGCACCCCGCGCGACATCGCATTCGGTGTGACCCAGCGCCACCGGCCCCCCCGGCGCCGAGGCAGCGTCGGCAGCCGCCGTCTCTGCAGGGGTCGGCATGCCGGGACACTGGCCATCCGCACTGATCAGATCCTCGGGGGCGATCGGCTTGTCCGGTGTCAGCGGCGGCGCCTCGATCGAAACGTTCTTGTTGAAGACCCGGCCGGCCCGGGAGAACCATTGCGCGTCCTTCGAAACGAGATCGCTCGAAAACACGTCGGACATGCTCGGTCCCGAGGAGCAACCGGCCAGCATTGGCCCGGCGAAAACCGCGGCAAGCAGGATATTCCGATGAACGGCTTGTTTTCTCACGTTGAACCCATGATGAAAGTGACGCAGCGAGATTGCCGCCCTGTCGACCATCGATTTACGGCACCAGCGTGACAGCATCACCGGCGACGGCCATGCCCCGCCGGAGACCTGCAGCTACCGTTAAATATTTAACAAGATTATTCCCGCCGCTGCCACCGCCCACGCTCGTCGGTCTGCCAGTACGTGACAGCAAAGCCCCTCGCCTTGCCTTCCTTCCAGGCGGCACGCGCCGAGGCGAGCGCCTCGTCATCATCGCCGTTGAACATCAGAACCACCCGCTCGTAGCGGTCGGCATCCGCCGGAAGCGCAGCGCAATCGACCAGGAACCGGATCTGCGCCGCATTCGGATTGGTGTCCGCAGCCGCCAGGACGATCGGCTGCTCATGCGCGTCGGCGGTCCGCCATGTCGCATGCGGGAGGAACGAGTCCTCCCGATAGGTCCACAGATGCGCATCGAGCGCCTCGGCCCGCTCCTCCGATGCCGTCTGCACGACGGCGCGCCACCCTTTTTGAAGTGATTTCTCAAGCAAGGGCGGCAACACGCTCTCGATATTCATATTTTGCAGATGATAGAAAAGGATTTCCGTCATCGCCTGGCTTCATAATGCTCCGCAACCAGCCGGTCGAGCAGGCGGACGCCATAACCCGAACCCCAGCTCTGGTTGATCTCCGTTTTGGGCGCCCCCATCGCGGTGCCGGCGATGTCGAGATGCGCCCACGGGGTGCCGTCGACGAAACGCTGCAGGAACTGGGCCGCCGTGATCGAGCCGCCGTGCCGGCCACCGGTATTCTTCATGTCCGCGAATTGGGAATCGATCAGCTTGTCATATTCAGGCCCCAGCGGCATGCGCCAGACCCGCTCGCCGGTCGCCTGCCCCGCCGCGGAGAGACGGCTGGCGAGTTCATCGTTGTTGGAGAACATGCCGGCATATTCAGTGCCGAGCGCGACCATGATGGCGCCGGTCAGGGTCGCCAGATCGACCATGAACTTCGGCTTGAACTTCTTCGCGACGTACCACAGCACATCGGCGAGCACGAGGCGCCCCTCGGCGTCGGTGTTGATGATCTCGATGGTCTGACCTGACATCGAGGTCACGATGTCGCCGGGACGCTGCGCGTTTCCGTCCGGCATGTTCTCGACCAGACCGATGGCGCCGACGACATTGGCCTTCGCCTTGCGGGACGCCAGCGCATGCATCAGCCCGACCACGCAGGCAGCGCCGCCCATGTCGCCCTTCATCTCCTCCATGCCGCCTGCCGACTTGATCGAGATGCCTCCTGTATCGAAGCAGACCCCTTTGCCGATGAAGGCGAGCGGGGCATCGCCACGCCGACCCCCGTTCCAGCGCATCACCACGACCCGGCTCGGCCGGGCCGAGCCCTGCCCGACGCCGAGCAGCGCGCCCATGCCGAGCTTGGTCATCGCCTTGACGTCGAGGACCTCGACACTGACGCCGAGCTTGCGCAGCGCGCCGGCGCGACGCGCGAACTCCACCGGAAAGAGAACATTCGGCGGCTCGTTCACCAGATCACGCGCCAAGATCACGCCGTCGACAACATGGTCCTGCGGCCCGAAGGCCTTGCGCGCCGCCGAAACGTCCTTGACCGCGATGGCCACGTCCAGCCGGGCGGGCGCAGTGTCATCCTTCTTCTTTGTCTTGTAGCGGTCGAATCTGTACGCTCGCAGCCGGACACCGCTCGCCAGCCCGGCCGCCTGCTCCGGCGTCATCGCGGCGCCCGGCAATTCGGCGATGATGGTCGCCGGCCGACCATCGCCCGCCAGCTTGCCGGCGGCTGCGCCGCCCAGCTTCAGCATATCCTGCCCGGCAAGGTCCGCGACCTTGCCGGTTCCGATCACAATCAAGCGATCCGCCTTCAAACCCTCCGGGGCAAGAATGTCCAGGACGGCAGCGCGCTTGCCCTTGAACCGATTGGCCGTCGTCGCGCGCTTGACGACATCGGTCGCCTTGCCGAGGGTTTTGCGGGTCACCTCGCCAAACGACAGCGTCTCATCGCAGAACACGACCAGAGCTCCCCGCACGGCGGCTGAGAACGGAACGAAGCCGAGCTTCGTGGCGTCGGACATATTAAGGTATCCTCCAGATGAGCAGGCCGGGATTGCGTAGCACCCTGACAAGAATAACAGCGATAGCGAAGTCGTCTTGTTTGTTGGGTACAGGCCCCGATCCGTCAAGGCCGTTGTCACCTGCCACGGGCGCAGCATAACCGAACCGGATCACCGGCGAGACCGCCACGGCTACGCCTTGTTAACGATGCCTCGCGAGCTCCCGTTTGCGGCCATTTTCTTGCCCGATCAGGACGATGGTATCCGTGCCCGCAAGTCGGGTAATATCCGAAGGCGGTGGGGCTCCTGGGGGATTCGAAAGAATCGGAGCCGCGCCGGCACCTGCGTCACTGGATGGGAATCGCGTTACCCGATGGGGTCTATCGACAAGTATATCGTCCGGATGACGCTGGCGTCGTTCGCGATTGTTCTGGTCAGCCTGACCGGGGTGATCTGGATCACCCAGGCGCTGCGCGGCATCGACCTGATGACGAGCCAGGGCCAGACCATCCTGACCTTCCTCGGGGTGACGAGCCTCGTCATTCCCGCGCTGGTCCTGATCATCGCGCCGATCGCGCTGATGATCGCCATCGCCCATACGCTCAACAAGCTGGCGACCGATTCCGAAATCATCGTCATGAATGCCGCCGGTCTGTCGCCGATCCGGCTGTTCCGGCCGTTCCTGATCGCGACCGCGCTGGTGGCGCTGCTGGTGGCCTTCGTCGCCGCCTATCTCGCTCCCGACGGCATGCGCCGGATCAAGCAATGGGATGCGGAAATCACTGCCGACGTGCTGGCCAACATCCTGCAGCCGGGCCGCTTCTCGCAGCTCGACCAGAATCTGACGATCCGCATCCGGGAGCGGCTTCCCGGCGGCGTTCTCGCCGGCGTGTTCGTCGACGACCGCCGCGATCCCAAGGAACGCGTCACCATCATTGCCGATCAGGGCACCGTGCTGAAGAACGAGCGCGGATCGTTCCTGGTGCTGCAGGAAGGGCATCTCGAACGCTTCGAAGCGGACAAGCGGGATCCGGTGCTGGTGTCCTTCGACCGCTATGCCTTCGACATGTCAAAGTTCTCCACCCATAGCGGCGACATCACCTACGGCATTCGCGAACGCTATCTGTGGGAGCTGTTCTCGCCGCCGCCCAACGATCCGATCTACCAGCAGCTTCCAGGACAGTTTTTTGCCGACCTGCACGACCGGCTGATGTCGCCGCTCTATCCGTTCGCTTTTGCGGCGCTCACCTTCGCCTTCCTCGGCACGCCGCGAACCACCCGGCAAAGCCGGAACTTCTCGATCTCCACGGCGCTCCTCCTCGTGTTCGGCGTCCGCATGGTCGGTTTCGCCTGCTCGGTGATGGCCGTAAAAACGCCCATTGCAGCCGTGATCCAGTATCTGCTGCTCGCAACCGCCATAGGGGGCAGCGTCTGGCTCATCTTCCGCGGCACCGTGATCGAACCTCCCGCGGCTCTGGTTGAAGCGGTCAACCGCTCCAACGCCCGCCTGCTGCGGCTGATCGGCCGCCCGGTGACGCCATGAACATGCTGACCAACACCCTGGGGCGATATTTCGCCCGCCGCTTCCTGGTGGCGGCGGTCGGGGTTTTCGTCAGCATCTTCGTGCTGCTGGTCCTCGTCGACTACATCGAGATGGTCCGCCGGACCTCGAGCCTGCCCTCTGCCTCGGCCCTGACGGTGGCCCAGACGTCCCTGTTCCGGGTACCGCAACTGCTCGAGAAGCTGACGCCGTTCTGCGTCCTGATCGGCGCGATGACGTGCTATCTGGCGTTGTCGCGGAGCCTGGAGCTGGTGGTGGCCCGCGCCGCGGGCGTGTCCGCCTGGCAATTCATCTCCCCCGCCCTCGCCAGTGCCCTCGTTCTCGGAGTGCTCGCCACGACCGTCTACAATCCGGTATCCGCCGACCTGCGCGAGCGGTCGAAGCGGATGGAGGCCGAGCTGTTCGGCGCCGACCCAGGGGGCGGCCTGCAAGAGGCCACCGGTTTCTGGATCAACCAGTCCAACAGCGACGGCCACGCCATCATCAACGCCGCCCGCAGCGAACAGCAGGGCCTTCGGCTGACCGGACTGACCGTGTTCCGGTTCGATCTCAATCACAAGTTCCTCGAGCGAATCGAGGCGCGGGAAGCCACCCTCGAGAAGGGCGCATGGGTGTTCAAAGAGGTGCGTAAATACTCCTTGTCCGCCCCGCCGGTGTTGGAGGATTCGCTCCGGATCGCGACCAGTCTCACTCCGGCACAGGTCCGGAACAGCTTCTCCACCCCGGAAACTGTATCATTTTGGCAACTCCCCTCCTACATCCGATCATCGGAAAACACGGGCTTTGCCAGCGCTGGATATCGCCTGCAGTATCAGAAGCTTGTGGCACAGCCATTTTTGCTGGTCGCGATGGTGATGCTGGCCGCGGCGGTCAGTCTTCGTTTCTTCCGCTTCGGCGGTGTCCAAAAGATGGTTTTAAGTGGCGTCGGCTCCGGCTTTCTGCTCTATGTTCTGGCAAAGGTGACTGAGGATTTGAGCAAGGCCGAGTTGATGCATCCGATCGCTGCCGCGTGGCTGCCCGTTTGCGTGGGCGGTCTCACGGGTTTTCTCGCCTTGTTGTATCAGGAGGACGGGTAGTGGCCGTTGTCGCCGCCCGCCAGGGGTATTTGACTGTCATGATGCGGCAAGCCGATGCGCGCCGCGGCCGCTGGCGCGTGTCCGCCTGGCTGGCAGCCGTTGCCCTTGCTTCTGCCTCCGCGCTGGCCCTGCTGCCGGTAACGCCCGCTGCTGCGCAAGGTTTCACCTACAATCAGCCGCACACCCGGCCCAAGCCGCCTCCTCCGCCGCCGAACAGCGACGGCCAGATGCTGGTCCAGGCCAACGAGGTGGATTACGACTACAACAACTCGCAGGTGTCTGCGGTCGGCAACGTGCAGTTGTTCTACAACGGCTCGTCGCTGCAGGCGGACAAGGTCACCTATGATCAGAAGACCAAGCGTCTTCGTGCCGAAGGCAACATCCGGCTGACGGATGCGGACGGCAAGATCACCTATGCCAACACGCTCGACCTCACCGACGACTATCGCGACGGCTTCGTCGACTCGCTGCGGGTCGATACCCCCGACCAGACCCGCATGGCCGCGACCCGTGCGGACCGGACAAAGGGCAACTACACCGTCTTCCAGAACGGCGTTTACACGGCCTGCGCCGCCTGTAAGGAAAACCCGAAGAAGCCGCCGCTCTGGCAGGTGAAAGGCGCGCGCGTCATTCACGACCAGACCGAGAAGATGCTCTACTTCGAGGATGCGCGCCTCGAATTCTTCGGCGTGCCGATCGCCTATCTGCCCTATTTCTCGACGCCTGACCCGACGGTGAAGCGCAAGACCGGCTTTCTGATGCCCGGCTTCTCGCAAACCACCGAATATGGCTATTCGGTGAGCATTCCGTTCTATTGGGCCATCGCGCCCGATATGGATGCCACCATCGCGCCGCGTTACACCACGCGCCAGGGCCTGTTGATGCAGGCCGAGTTCCAGCAGCGCCTGATCAACGGGGCGTATCGCATCCGCGGCTACGGCATCCGGCAGGACGATCCCGGCGCCTATAATGGTGGGGTTGGTGATCGCGAATGGCGCGGCGGCGTTGAAACCAAGGGCCAGTTCGCGATCAATGATCGCTGGACCTGGGGCTGGGATGGCGTGGCGCTGTCGGACTACGGGTTCCTGAGCGATTATCGGCTATCCCAGTACAGCGACCCGATGGCGGCATTCCTCAGCATACCGACTGAGGCGATTTCGCAGCTCTATCTGACCGGCGTCGGCAACCGCAGCCATTTCGACGCGCGGGCGATCTATTATCTCAGCCTCTCCGGCAACCAGTCGCAGGTGCCGGTGGTGGCGCCGGTGATCGACTATTCGAACGTGCTCAATCACCCGGTTTTCGGCGGCGAGGTAAGCTGGAAGACCAACTTCACCAGCCTGACGCGGGACGCGGCAGCGTTCGACTCGCTTACCAACCCGGCCGGGCCGCAGCTCATGAATTATGGGGCCTGCATGGACGCGATGGCGGCGCTGCAATCCGCGGACCCGGCCGCCCGGCTGCGTGACGCCTGCCTGTTGCGCGGCGTGCCCGGCACCTATTCGCGCCTGAGCGCGGAAGCCCAGTGGCGGCGGTCGTTCATCGACCCGGCCGGCCAGATCTGGACGCCGTTCGCTTCGATCCGGGCCGACGCCATCAACGCCTCGATCAGCAATCAGGACGGCGTCTCGTCCTTCCTGCCCACCGGCAGCATCAACGACATCCGCTGGATGCCGACGGTCGGGCTGGAATACCGCTATCCGCTGATCAACGTGCAGCCCTGGGGCAGCGTCACCGTCGAGCCGATCGCCCAGATCATCGCCCGCCCCAACGAGCAATATGCCGGTCGCTTGCCGAACGAGGATGCCCAGAGCATGACGTTCGATACCAGCAACCTGTTCAGCGTCGACAAGTTCTCCGGCTACGACCGCGTCGAAGGCGGCGGCCGGGCCAATGTCGGCGTGCAGGCCACGGCCCAGTTCGATAACGGTGGTGCAGTGAAGGCGATGTTCGGCCAGTCCTATCACCTGTTCGGCCTGAACTCCTTCGCGGTCAACGACGCGACCAATACTGCGGTCGATTCCGGCCTGCAGAATACCGTCTCGGATTACGTCGCCAGCCTGTCCTATGCGCCGAACAGCACCTATCAGTTCAGCACCCGCGCGCGTTTTGACGAGGCCACCGGGGATGTGCAGCGTCTTGAAGTCGAAGGCCGCGCCAGCTTCAACCGCTGGTCGGTCAGCCTCACCTATGGCGATTATGCGGCGCAGCCGGACCTCGGCTATCTGACCCGCCGGTCCGGCATTCTTGGCACGGGCTCGGTCAAGCTGGCCTCCAACTGGGTCGCCACTGGCGCGGCGCGCTACAATCTGGAAAGCAACTCGGTCGACACCTACGCGGTCGGCTTCGGTTACGTGGACGATTGCTTTGTCCTGGGCGTCAACTACGTCACCAATTACTCGTACACTACGCTCAGCAGTGGACAGCCGCCACAGCTTAGCCATGCTGTCATGCTGCAGTTGGGTCTGCGGACTCTGGGCCAGACGGCAGCAGGCGCGGGTTCGACCGGTCTTCAGTAATGATCGTCTGAGCGCCCGCAGGTCGGCCATGTTGCTGCCCGGCAAAGAGTCATTTCAGACAGAAGGTGCGGCCTTTTCGGATATGATGATTTTTCCGCTTCGCTTTTCCCTCCTTGTCCTGGCTTGTGCTGCAGTCATGGCCACTGGGGTGGGCATCACCCCGCTTCACGCACAGTCCGTCGCAGTGATGGTCAACGGCGAGCCGATCACCCAGTTCGATATCGACCAGCGCATGCGGCTGATGTCGATGTCCGGGCAGAAGGCGCCGAGCCGCAAGGCCGTCATGGAAGAGCTGATCGACGAGAAGCTGAAGATCAGGGAGGCGAAGAAGTACGGCGTCGACCCGAGCTCAGCCGATATCGATTCGTCTTATGCGACAATGGGCCAGCGGATGGGATTGTCTGCCGACCAGCTCACCCAGGTGCTGGCCAGCCGTGGTATCCGGCCGGCGACGCTGCGTAACCGCATCAAAGCTGAAATGGTATGGGGCAGCCTCGTCCGCGGACGGTTCAAGGACAGCCTGACCGTCAATGACCGGGCGGTCCGTGCTGCCGGCGGCGACGTCGACGAGAAGGACAGCGGCAGCAACTACGAATACCAGATGCGTCCGGTGATCCTTGTGGTGCCGCGCGGATCGGGCAATGCGACGCTCGAGATGCGCCGCAAGGAAGCCGAGACGCTGCGTGCGAGGGTCCAGAGCTGTGCCGAAGCCAGTACCCTGTTCCGTTCGATGCGAAATGCAACGATCCGCGACACCGTGGTCAAGACTTCCGCCGATTTGCCGCAGCAGCTGCGTGAGATTCTCGACAAGACCCCGGTCGGCCATCTGACCCCGCCCGAAGTCACGCGACAGGGGATCGAAATGGTGGCGCTCTGCGAACGCAAGCCGACCACCGGCGATACACCGCAGCAGCGGCAGATTCGCGAGAAGCTGTTCGCGCAGAAATATGAAGCACGATCGCAGGCCTACCTGAAGGACCTCCGTAAGGCCGCGATGATCGAATACCGATAGCTCCGCCTCTGTTCGCTGAATTGGACTCGCGACCTTCTCTGGCAGCGCCTCGAAAGGGTGTCGGTGCCCGGTTGGCGCAGAAACGCTGTCGTGCAAAGGTGTCGGCTCCGCCGCATTGAACGAAAACACCGCAACAATCGGCCACCTCGGGCGGACGGCGGCCAGTGCGCTCCGACCGGCGCATCCACTGGTCCGGCCTGCCGGGATGGCGAAGGGTTTCGATGGTAAAAGCGCTGGCCTTGACGATCGGTGAGCCCGCCGGCATCGGTCCGGACATCACCATCGCCGCATGGCAGCGGCGGCAGGAGGCCAAGCTCCCGCCGTTCTACCTGCTCGGCAATGCCGATTTCATCCGCAGCCGCGCCGCCACGCTCGGCACCGCCCTGCCGATCGAGAGGGTTCGGCCAGAACAGGCCGCGGAGGTTTTCCCGCATGCGCTGCCCGTGGTCGATATCGGCGTGCGGCCGACTGCTGCTCCTGGCCGGTCGGATCCCACCAGCGCCGCCGCGGCGGTGACGGCCATCCGCATGGCGGTTGATGACGTGACAGGCGGACGGGCCAGTGCCGTCGTCACCAATCCGATCGCCAAGAGCGTCCTTTACGCCGCCGGGTTCAAACATCCCGGCCATACCGAGTTCCTCGCCGAGTTGGCGGCGCGGAACGGTCGGACGCCGATGCCGGTCATGCTGTTGTGGTCACCGATGCTCGCCGTGGTGCCGGTGACGATTCACGTCCCGCTGCGCGACGCAATCGCGCAGCTCAGCAGCGATCTGATCGTGAAAACCTCGCGCATTCTGGCGGCCGATCTCGTCAGCCGCTTCGGGATCGCGCACCCGCGCCTTGCGCTCGCCGGGCTTAACCCCCATGCCGGAGAAGATGGCTCGCTCGGTCACGAGGATGCGGCGATCATCGCACCCGCAGTCGCGGCCTTGCAGGCCGAAGGCATCGATGCCCGCGGACCGCTGCCCGCCGATACCATGTTCCACGCCGCAGCACGCAAGACTTACGACTGCGCGGTGTGCATGTATCACGATCAGGCCCTGATCCCGATCAAGACGCTGGCGTTCGACGATGGCGTCAACGTCACGCTGGGGCTGCCCTTCATCCGCACCTCGCCGGACCACGGCACCGCCTTCGATATCGCCGGCAGCGGCCGCGCCAATCCCTCCAGCCTGATGGCTGCGCTGAAGCTGGCCGCCCGCATGGCTTTGCCACGCGGATGAGCGGGATCGACGATCTTCCGCCGCTGCGCGAGGTGATCCGGCACCATCAGATGTCGGCGCGGAAATCGCTGGGCCAGAACTTTCTGCTGGACCTCAACCTGACTGCGCGGATTGCCCGCGCCGCCGGTCCGCTGGACGGCGTCACAATAATCGAGATCGGTCCGGGCCCAGGCGGCCTGACCCGCGCCCTGCTCGCGCTCGGCGCCAAGCGTGTCATCGCCATTGAGCGCGACGAACGTGCGCTCGGACCATTGTCGGACATCTCCGCACGCTATCCGGGCCGCCTCGAGATCGTGAATGACGATGCCATGACCTTCGATCCGCGGCCTCTGCTCGCGGGCGAGCCTGCGCGGATCGTCGCCAATCTGCCCTATAACATCGCCACGCCGCTGCTCGTCGGCTGGCTGTCGAGCGAGCCATGGCCGCCCTGGTTCGACATGATGGTGCTGATGTTCCAGCGCGAGGTGGCCGAGCGCATCGTCGCGCATGACAATGACCAGGCCTATGGCCGGCTCGCAGTGCTCGCCAACTGGCGCGCCGAGACCAGGATCCTGTTCGATATCTCACGCTCCGCCTTCGTGCCGCCGCCCAAGGTGACCTCGTCGGTGGTCCGGCTGGTGCCGCGCAAGGACCCGCTGCCCTGCGACAGACGCGCGCTGGAGCAGGTTGCTGCTGCCGCCTTCGGTCAACGCCGCAAGATGCTGCGGCAGAGCCTCAAACCGCTCGGCGTCGATCCGCTCCGGCTCACGGCGGCGGCGGGCATCGATCCGACGCAGCGCGCCGAGACAGTTTCGATCGCCGGCTTTGTTGCCATGGCGCGCGAATTGGCCAATATTCGATCCGACAACAACAAGAGTCCCGAGGAGCCTGCGCCATGGTGCTGATGCGTCGCCAATCACTCGTCAAGTTCGACGCACCGCTGTGCGAGACCATCATCGAAACGCCCAAGCCGCAAGGCCGCGAGGTGCTCGTCCGGATCGAGCGCTGCGGGCTATGCCATTCCGATCTGCACATCCAGGACGGCTATGCCGATCTCGGCGGCGGCAAGCGGCTCGACACCACCCGCGGCATGACGCTGCCATTCACGCTCGGCCATGAGATCGCCGGCGTCGTCGAGGAAGTCGGCTCCGATGTGCCGTCGGACCTGATTGGCAAGAAGCGTGCGGTTTTCCCGTGGATCGGTTGCGGCGTCTGCGCCGACTGCCTGAACGGCGACGAGAACCTCTGTGCCAAACAGCGCTTCCTCGGCGTCTCGATCGACGGCGGTTTCGCCACCCACGTGCTGGTTCCGGACGCGAAATATCTGCTCGAATACGATCCGCTTCCCGTCAACATGGCGGCGACGCTGATGTGCTCCGGTGTCACCGCCTATGGCGCGCTGAAACGGCTGATCGATCGGCCGCGCCAGCGCAACCTGCTTCTGATCGGCCTCGGCGGTGTCGGCATGATGGGCCTCGCTTTCGCCAAGGCGATGTTCAAGCAGGACATCACCGTCGCCGACCTCAACCCGGCGGCGCGCGAGACCGCGCTCAAGAACGGCGCAGCGCTCGCCTATGATCCGGCGGAGCCTGATGTCGCCAAACGGATGCTGAAGGAATCCGGTGGCGGCTTCGACGGCGTGGTCGATTTCGCCGGCAATGAGAAGTCGATGAACTTTGCCCTCTCCACCGTGGCCCGCGGTGGCAAGATCGTCGTCTCCGGCCTGATGGGCGGCAACTTCAGCCTGCCGATGGTGCAGTGGATCTACAAGCGTCTCACCGTCGAAGGATTCATGGTCGGCACGCTGGCCGAGGCTCGTGAGTTGATGACGCTGGCGCGCGCCGGCAAGGTCGCGCCGACCCCGATGCGGGAGGAGCCGATGGCGGACGTGCAGAAATGGATCGACGCGCTGCGCGAAGGCAAGGTGATCGGCCGGGTGATGCTGCGCAACTGATCCCTGTCCGGCGATACCGGGACGCTTCACCGCAGTTAGGAACTGACACGCCCTGCCGCTATCGGCACGACAGATGGCGGCGCGCGGTCGCCTATCGCTCGAGCTGCCGTTGCAATTCGCGCACGAAAGCTGTCAGCCCGGTGCGGCGCTCACGCTTGAGCCGCTCCGCCTTGAGGATCGACTGCACCTCGGCAAAGGCCTGCTCCACGGTGTGATTGACGATGATGTAATCGTACTCGGCCCAGTGGCTCATCTCATGGGCGGCACGGCTCATCCGGCCGCGAATGACGTCGTGGGAATCCTGCGCGCGGGTATGCAGCCGGCGTTCGAGGTCCTGCGCCGAGGGCGGCAGGATGAAGACGCTGACGACGTCCTTCCCCGCTTTCTCGCGCAGTTGCTGCGTACCCTGCCAGTCGATATCAAACAACACGTCCTGACCCGCGGCGAGCGCATCCTCGACCGGCGCGCGCGGCGTGCCGTAGCCGTTGTCGAAGACCGTCGCCCATTCCAGCAATTCGCCGTTGCGCGCCATATCCTGAAAACGCTGCTGATCGACGAAGAAGTAATCCTGTCCCTCGACCTCGCCCGGCCGCATGGCGCGCGTCGTCACCGAAATCGACATCCGCAACCCGGTCATGCGCTCCATCAGCATGCGGGACAGCGTGGTCTTTCCTGCGCCCGACGGCGACGAGAGCACGAACATCAAGCCACGCCGCTCGACGCCATCGGTTTCGTGCGCGCCAGCCCCCATTATCGTCACTCCAGATTTTGCACCTGTTCGCGGAATTGCTCGACGAGGTTTTTCATCTCCAGACCGATATTGGTCAAATCGAGATCGTTCGATTTCGAACAGCAGGTGTTGACCTCCCGGTTAAACTCCTGCGACAGGAAATCGAGGCGGCGCCCGACAGGGCCGCCCTTCGCGAGCAGGTCGCGCGCCTGCGCGATATGGGAGGCGATGCGATCGAGCTCCTCGCGGATGTCGGCCTTCGTCGCCATCAGCAACGCCTCCTGATGAAGACGATCGGGATCGAGCCGATCCGATGCATCGAGCAATGTTGCGATCTGCTCGGCAAGGCGCGCGCGGATCGCGTCGGGCTGGCGCCCCGGTGCGGCTTCGGCACGCCTCGCGGATTGTTCGAGCTGATCAAGCCGCTGACCGAGAATGCCGCCCAGCGCCGCGCCCTCACGCCTGCGCATCTCGATCAGTCCTGCCAGCGCCTCGTCGAATGCAGCCGCCACCGCCTGGCGCGCCGCCTGTTCCTCAGCCTCGCCGACCTCCGGTTCAGCGACCTCGATCACGCCCTTGATCGACAACAGCCCGTCGATGCTCGGCGCGACCGCATCGATCCGCCCGGCCACCTGCGTCGCGATCCGCATCACTTCGGCCAGCACATCCTCATTGATGCGAATGGTCGAGGCCGCGGCCGAGCGCTTGACGGTCAGATTGGCATAGATCGTTCCGCGCGAAAGCAGATCGGTCACGCGCTTGCGCGCTCCGAGCTCGACATCGTCCCATCCCGCCGGCAGACGCATGCGGACGTCGAGCCCCTTGGCATTGACGGACTTCAGCTCCCATTCGAACGTATAGGAACCGCTGGTGCCGTGGCTTCGCGCAAAGCCGGTCATGCTCGACAGCGCCATCGCGT